>Ga0265327_10000101_pt1 | contig 188671 bp, 151 predicted proteins | sample 41621metaG_FD_202089 | JGI IMG/M metagenome (GOLD analysis project Ga0265327, IMG submission 202089) | Rhizosphere microbial communities from Carex aquatilis grown in University of Washington, Seatle, WA, United States - 4-16-21 metaG | ecosystem: Host-associated > Plants > Roots >...
ATTTTTTGACTGCTATTTCCTTCTTCATGACCATATTAAACACCTCAGTGGATAAATTTACCCCTAAATCAACCTTTTTTACTTATCCACATCTATACACTTAATTATTTAGATGCGTTTGCCCTGGCAGGTTAAGTTCGATATAATTAAAGCCTTTATTATTTTCTGTTAACAGCGGCAGCTTATTGGCAATAGCAATACAGGCAATTAAAAAATCTTTACTGTTTTGGTTGCCTACGCGGTATTTCATGGCAAGAGTATTGGCAATTTCAACAGATATTTATCAAACTCTAAAACTGGAAATTCCCTAAGCGTTTTTCGCATAAATATCTTCGCATTTTCGCTTGCACCAGCTAGTAACTCAAGATAATTAATGCGTGTTATCAATAATTCAGTAACATCCCACTGTGTAATTATTTCACTCATTATGGTGCGCCGGTAATAAAGATGAAAAATAACTGTGCTGTCAATAACTCCTTTCATCTCATTATAAAAGTAAGGTCTACATTATTTTCCCGGAGTATTTCCATTGCTTTGTTAATAGCTTCAAGAGAACCTTTTTTGGGCTTATGATTCTTTGCTGCCTGCTTAAGGGGCCTGCTGAAAGTTTTTTTATGTGTTTTTACAGTAGACATCAATACGAATTTATTAAAAATAATCGTATTTTATGCAGGCCCCATTACACGTTAATAACTTAAAACCGGCAAAACCTGCAAATTGCACGGTGCCCAATTGTATTATCATTCGCTTTTAAGCCCGCGTTAACCTGCTTTCCCGTAATTTTGCGCACCAATTTAAAAACAATGTTAGCAGGATTTAATAATGTAACCTTTGAGTTTGGCGCGCGCGTAATTGTAGAAGATGCAACCTGGCATATTCACCCGGGGGAGCGTATTGGCCTTATTGGCTATAACGGCACGGGCAAATCAACTATGTTAAAGCTGTTTGTAGGTGAATACCTGCCCAGTGCAGGCACAGTTGAAAAAGGCCGTGATACTACCATTGGTTACCTGCATCAGGACCTGCTGAGCTTTGACACCAACGACAGCATTCTTGAAGTGGCAATGGGCGCCTTTGAAAAGGTAAAACAACTGGAGAAAGAAATTGAAAAGCTGGGGCATGAATTAGAGAACAGCGCGGACATGCATGCAGACAAGCAGGAAAAGCTATTGCTTGAATATACCGATAAACTGCACGACCTTGAAGTACTGGGGGGGTATACCATTCACCACAGAACAGAGGAAGTATTGCAGGGTCTTGGTTTTAAAAATGCTGACCTTGGCAGGCCTTATAAAGAGTTTAGCGGTGGCTGGCGTATGCGTGTGCTGTTGGCTAAAATGATATTGCAGGCACCTGATTTGCTGCTATTGGACGAACCTACAAACCACCTTGACTTACCAAGTATTGAGTGGCTGGAAAAATACCTGGTACATTACCAGGGCAGCGTGGTAATTGTAAGTCACGATAAATTTTTCTTAGACAGGATGGTTACCAAAATTGTTGAGGTATACCAGCAGCAATTACACATTTATAGCGGCAATTACAGCTACTACGAAAGGGAAAAAGCTGTAAGGGTTGACCTTGCACAAAAAGCCTACGAAAACCAGCAGGACTATATACGCCAGCAGGAGCGTTTTATTGAACGTTTTAAGGCAAAAGCCAGTAAGGCGGCCCAGGCGCAAAGTGCCTTAAAAAAGCTTGACAAAATTGAACGCCTTGACCAGGTGGAGATTGAAAGGCCCAACCTGCGCATAAACTTCCAGGTTGATAAGCAGCCGGGTAAAGTGCTTGTTACATTAAAGCATGTAACTAAAAAGTTTGGTGAGCTGACTATTGTGGAGAATGCCGAAGCGGAAATTGAGCGTGGCGACAAAATAGCCCTGATTGGTGCAAACGGTAAGGGTAAATCAACCCTGTTGCGTGTGATTGTAGGTGTAGAACCGTTTGAAGGCGAAAGGGTGTGGGGCCACAATGTACAGGAAAGTTTTTATGCACAGCACCAGTTGGAGGCGCTTGACTTGAACAACGATATTTTGGAAGAAATGCAAACAAGCCGCAGCGGCAAAACTGATTTAGAGCTGCGCTCAATATTAGGTTGCTTTTTGTTTAGCGGCGATGATGTAGATAAAAAAATAAAGGTTTTGAGTGGTGGCGAAAAGGCGAGAGTTGCGCTGGCAAAAGTAATTGTTAGCAAAGCCAACTTTTTAATGCTGGATGAGCCTACCAACCACCTTGATATTCATAGTGTTGAGTTACTGGCCGATGCCCTTAACAAGTACGAAGGCAGCATAATAATGGTTAGCCACGACCGTTTTTTTATTAGTAAAACAGCCAATAAAATTTGGGAAATTGTTGATGAAGAAATAAAAGAATTTAAGGGTGGGTATACTGAATATGTTGAATGGAAAGAGCGTATGGCCAAACAACAGGCAGCAGAGCAAAAGAATAATAAAAACAGCGGTAAGGCTACAGACCAACCGGCTAAAACTGCTGAGCCTGTAAAGCAGGAGCAAACCAAACAGGCAGAAAAACCAAAACAACAGTTTAATAACAATAACAACAACGACCGTAAAAGGGATTTGCTGCAGTTGCAAAAGCAGTTTAGCAAAGTAGAGGAGCAGGTAAACCAGCTAAACAAACAGAAAACACAGATAGAGGCTGACCTTGCTAACCCTTCGCTGTTTAACGACAGGAATAAGTTTCAACAACTGGAGAAAGACTATGCTGTCGTTCAGCAAAAGCTTGGCGTTGCCAATAAGCAATACGAGGAGATGTTTGAAAAAATAATGGTGCTGGAAGAAGGTTTGTAGTATACACTTCACCTTAGTACTAAATAACAATTGCCGCCGGGAATAGAGCCTTGCGGCTTTTTTATTATTGCACGCGGTTCAGTTGCTATGCGCATACCCGGCATGCACCGCCACGCAATTTTGATGGTGCAGCATTAAACTGCCTTTTAAAGGCTTTGCTAAAAGTAAATATGTCACTAAAGCCTGTAATGGTGGCTACCTGTGCAAGGTTAATATCAGTTTGTTGCAAAAGCTGTAATGCGTGCAATAGCCTTTTCTTTAAAAGATACTGGTAAGGCGATAAGCCAAAAGCTTGTTTAAATTGCCTGCAAAAATGAAATTTTGAAAGGCACGATTGCCTGGCTATTTCTATAATAGTTGGGTTAGCCATGCATTGCTTATCCATATATGCGCGGCCTTTCATAAGCCTGTTAAATATGTCATCTCTTGTTATGTTTTTTACGCATTGTATATTGTATTTGCATAAGCCACCCTCATTAGTGTATGCTATATAATCACTTACTGGTAAATTGCCTTTAAACAAAGGCATTGCCTGTAAAGTTTCCACTGTTGCCCACACGTTCATGTATTTGCTTTTTATTACAAGGCAATTTTGTAATAAAGTGTGTAGAATATCTCCCCCCAAAGGCGTGATATTGATGAGCGGTAGTTTAATCGTTCTAATTACCAGCCCTTTGCATCTCGTCTGCGGCGCCGCCGGCAGAATGTTTTATTTGTTTTAACGGTTTGCCAAAGCGCCAGTTTAGCGACATGGTTAGTACGCGGCTATCGCGGCGCTCAATAAAGTACTCGGTGGCTGTTTGAAAACTTGTAAGGCCTTCCATTACCTGGGTATGAAAAATATCCCTCACGGCTAATTTTAATGTGCCTTTCTTTTTCAGTACCGGAATCGCAACGCCCGCTGATAATTGCCCTGTGGGATAAAGTAACTCCTGCAGGTCGTTTCGTGCACGTGTGGTGTAAAAGCCTGATAACTCAGCGGTAAAAGTATTGCTTATATGAAACTGGTTGTTCATGCTAACATTCAACTGCGTTACAGATGACGTATAGCTATTCCATACATAACCTTTTAATTCTTTATAGTTAAGCAGCGCTTCCCCGGTTAGCGACCACCATTTGCTTACGGTGGCCTGTACGCTTACTGACAGGCCAAGGTTAAACGTTTTACCCACATTGCCCTGTGTGTAAACTAAAATGCCGTTGGGGTCAGTAAGGAAAAGCTGCGAAAAATAATTTTTAATAATGCTGTAGCTAAGCGTGGTGGTAAGCAGTTGTTTATATTGATGGCTTAACTCCATATTCCAGGTGTATTGCGGCAAAAAATAAGGGTTGCCGCGCTGCAGGGTATATTTATTAATGATGTACACGAACGGGTTAAGTGCCTGAAAGGCCGGCCTGTCAATACGCCTGCCTGCCGTGAACGATATAGTATTGGATGAATCTGCGTCAAAAGAAGCATACCCTGACGGAAACAAGCCGCCATAATCGCGCGAGAATGATGAGTCTTTTACCTGCACATTACCTAACTGGTTTGCATCGTAGTGTGTAAATTCGTAGCGAAGGCCCCCCTGCAAACTAAAACGGCCGGTTTTTTGCTCAATGCTGGTATATGCGGCGTAAATATTTTCCTTATAAATAAAGTGGTTGCTCTTTCCATAATCATCAACCCAGGTACTGCCGTCAAAATATTGGTAAGCCGCTATATTATCCGTATTGGTGTGCGATGTTTTAACACCGCTTTCAAGCTTGCCGCTTTTGCCCCAGTGCAGCACATGGTCTGCCTTGGCCGATAATATATGCAGTGTTGTAGGCAGGTTGCCAAGCGATGCATCTGTGTACCCTTGCTGCCTCAGCAATTTGTTGGTAAATTCTTCCTTCGTGGTAATGTTATAAGTGGCGCCATCAAGGTCAACAGATAGTTCCTGCGTTTTATTAATGTTATGCTTAAGATTCAAATTAAAAACACCGTTGGTTAAATGGTAGTCGTGGCTGCTTATTGTTTCAATAGCCGAATCTTTATTGCCTTTTGGATCTATCCATGTGGCGGTGCCATCGTTGGTAAGTTTACGTTTTATAGTAACACCTGTAAGCGATATTCCCAGCGTGGTATTGGGCGACATAAAATAATCAACACCAGCTTTTAGGGTATTGTTTAAATAACGATTTACAAAGTAGGTGGGCTGGTCAAGCAGGGAAGCTATAGAACCATCTGTATTGTAGTAGGTGCGTAGTGCGTACAGATCGGTATAGGTTTTACTATCGTTAACGTTATAGCCAAGAAATGTATTTAATTTCCCTTTGCGGTAATTCAATACCACGGTATTATTGGTCTTTGGGTAACGGCCTATGCCACCGGTAATGGTAAGCGTGCCGTTAAAACCCTCCTGCTTGTTCTTTTTTGTTTTTATGTTGATGATGCCGGCGTTACCGGCTGCATCGTATTTTGCTGAGGGGTTGGTAATTAATTCAACCTGGTCAACCAGCGACGAACTCATCCCGCTTAGCAGGCTTTCCAGCGCACTGCCCGAAAGGTAGGTTGGCTGCCCGTCAATCATTACCAGCACGTTATTTTTTGATTGCAGGCTTATGTTGCCGTTCCTGTCAACCGTAACGCCCGGCGACTTTTCCAATACTTCCATAACGGTGGTGCCCGCATTGGTAACAGATGCATCTACATTAACCACAACATTGCCGTGTATATGTTGTATAAAAGGTTTTGATGCGGCAACTTTTACGTCTTTTAGTGTTGCTGTTGCAGGCTGCAATACAATTGGTGGTAACTGCTGTGCAAGCGGCAAGGTAAACCCGGCGCTGTAATAATCTATATACCCGGTACTGGTTACGTGTAGCAGGTATTGTTCTGCCGGTTGTGTAAACACAGCCTTGCCCGTTGTGTCGGTAATGGCCGTTTTTGCCAGGGCGCTGTCTGCTGCTTTTAATAATTCAACCGTGGCTTGCTGTGCGGGCAATTGTTTTTCAGTAAGCACACGCACGTATAGCGCGTAACTTTTGGTTTGCGATAATGCATTCAACGTTTTCAATAACACAATAACCAGCAGCAGCTTTTTCATTTATGTGGATAGCCTTTGTACAGGGCGTTAACAAAACTACCATGACAGGGTAGTTTATAAAAAGCAATTTTTGACAAACAAAGGTGTAAGGCGTGGCAGATGAAATTGTTAATAAGCCTCAAATGAAGAAAAGCACCAAAGTTCAAAGCAAGTACAACCTACAAGGTTAGAAGTACGAAATAAACACTGAATAAATTAGATACCAGGCTATGGCGCTTTCTTTAATGCTCTGTTTTGGGCTTTGACGCTTGATTTCCTTTGGTACTTATCTTATGTGGTGTTTCTTCATTGGACTTTGGTGTTTGGTTTTATTTTGTGCTTATTTTATTTGATGCTTATCTTATTGGTGTTTGGTTTTATTTGGCGCTTACCCTGTAAGTTTAAAATTATACGTAGCTGATAATCAGTATGATAAAACTTGAAAAAACTTGGCTGCTGGTTGAAAAAGATTTGACCAAGCATACACATAGGTTTGTTTAGGAAAATTATTTGAGATGGAAAAGTCTTTAAGAAACGGAATAATAGCAGCCTTAATATTTACAGCAACGTTGGCGCATGCACAGGATAGTTTAAATTTTGCCCCACCACCTAACCATCCCAAAATTTACGCAGCAGAAGCTAAGGAACCCATTTTGGTTGATGGCAAATTAAATGAGGCAAGCTGGCAGCTTGCGCCTGTTACCAGCAACTTTTTCAGGATGCAGCCACGGCAGGGTGGCAACTACAATTACACCAGCCAGGTTAAGGTACTGTTTGATAAAAAGAACCTGTACTTTGGTGTGTTTTGTAAAGATAGTACCGGGCGAAAGGGCGTAAGGGTACAGGACTATACCCGCGATTTTACTTATACCGAGAACGATGAGTTTATGGTGCAGCTTGACCCGCAAAATCTTAAACGTTTTTGCATGAGCTTCCAGGCGACGCCTTTAGGTACACAGGGCGATATGCAGGTATTTGACGACCTGTTGCTTGATGCGGAGTGGGATGCCTTATGGCGGGTAAAAACAACTATTACCGATAGTGGCTACTATGCGGAGTTTGCTATACCTTTTAAAAGCCTGCGGTATGAGAAACAAACGAGCGATTCCGTGGCATGGAACGTTACTTTCTCACGCATTGCACGGCGCGATTATGAGCAAACTGTTTACCCTGCCATACCCCAAAGCCATACACCTTTTCGCATGGACTACGGCGCTGAGCTAAGAGGCTTAACGCTGCCGCCACCTTCCATTAATTTTAGGGTGCAGCCTTACACATTATACCAGTACTCAAAAAATACTACGGTTGACGGTACCACAACAACCGGCAGTGTTTTAAAAGCAGGCGGTGAGGCTAAATGGGCCATTAACCCGCATGCAGTACTTGATGCAACCATTAATACGGATTTCGCCCAGGCAGACGTGGATGCTGCTGTAAATAACCTAACCCGGTTTAACCTGTTTTTCCCGGAGAAAAGGCAGTTTTTTTTAGAGAACCAGGGCGTATTTGCGGGTGCTAACGTTACAGGCCTTAAGCCATTTTTTAGCCGCAGCATTGGCCTTGCCAATACACAATTTGATGCCGGCCCTATACCCATTGATGCCGGCTTGCGTTTTGTTGACCGCACGCGTGACAGAAGCATAGCAGCGTTATACGTACACCAACGCGGTACCGACGAGCAAGGCGCTGCCAACTTTGGTGTATTACGTTATTTGAAGAACTATGGCGCTGAAAATAATATCGGCATCATGTTCACCGACAGGCTGGATGAAGCAGATGCCGCAAAAAGTTTCGGCCAAAGCAACAACAGCACATTAACGGTTGATGGCCTAATTCGCCCCAATAATAAACTAACCATTCAATACCTTATAACTGCTTCAAAAGATAAGACGCAGGACAGCATAGGCCTGGCAGGTAATTTTAGAATTCAATATTATAACAACAAGTTCTTTTGGTACTACCAGGCACAATATATAAGCGATAAATACAGGCCGGGAATGGGCTTCGTTTTTCAGAATGATGTATTGTACCACCAGTCTGTTGAGTTTGTTTCCATCCGCCCAAAAAAATGGACCTGGCTTCGCGAGTGGGAAGCAGGGTTTGATATAAACTATTACCAGCAGGCATCAACGCTGCAGTTTCAGCAAGGCTACCTTTATATTTACCCTTTGTACATGATACTAAACAACGGCGGCCTTGTACAGTATGCATTTTTACCCAACTGGCAAAACATCAATTTTAATTTTAGTGTGCTGGGCATACCCTTACAGCAAAGGCGTTACTCGTATGGCCTTCACGAGCTTACTTATAATACCGACCAGTCGAAACACCTGTCATTTAAGGCCGACTATAATTTTGGCAGTTATTATAATGGCAGCATGCAGGCAGCAACACTTGGTTTCAGGCTTGCGCCCGGCCCAAAAATGGCTTTGCTGGGTACCTGCAGTTTTGATAACCTGCACCATGTTGGCATAAATGAACAAAATATTAAAACAAGTATTTATGCCTTACAACTGCGGCTTGCATGGAACCCTCAATGGCAGCTATCTGCTTTTTATCAATATAACAGCTTTGCGAAACAAGGCCAGGTTAATGCAAGGCTAAGCTGGCAATTTGCACCATTAAGTTATTTGTATATTGTATATAACGAAAGCAACTATAAAGATCTGCCATTAAAAAACCAGGCGCTTATTAGTAAGATAACCTATTTAAAACAGTTTTAAACAATTTGAAAATTGAGCAATTTGAAAATTTGAAAATGAGAAAACAAATGAACACACGTATGAAAAATATTGGCTTTTTGTTTTGTATATTATTGACAACAATTTGCAAAACATCTCACGCACAAACAAGTTTTTGGAACAGCCCGCAGACCTGCCTTGGGCAAAAGCCGCCGGGTGATACGCCCGTTAAGTTTGCCCCGCAAATAATAAATGATTCGCCGTTTTTTTCAATGGACAGGGCAGCTTTTTCAGCCGATGGCAAAGAATTTTATTACACGCGAAACAACACATGGTTTAGCAGCCAGGAAGCATCCATACAAGTTTTAAAATATGATGGCACAAAATGGACGGCGCCATCAACTTTTGTAAAGGTGTTATATGCCCCGTCTTTTACGCAAACCAGCGACACCCTATACCTTACCGGCGCCGGAAAAGGCAGGGTAATGGAGATGCATCGCACAGCGAATGGCTGGAGCAAACCTGATACAGCCATAAAAAGAAGCTATGGCATGTACGATTTTATGATAACCAACAGCGGTAACATATATGCATCCAGCAACGTAAACGGTCCCGCAAACAATTATTCGTTTTATGATATATGTGTTGCAAAGCCATTAGCCAGTGGCGATACTACCATTACCTCACTTGGCAAGCCCATTAACACACCAGGGTTTGACGGAGATTTTTTTATAGCGCCCGACGAATCGTACATGTTGCTGAGCGCCAAAGAAAAACCAGACTTTGAATGCGAAATTTTTATCAGCTATCACAAACCCGACGGTACATGGACGAACCCGAAAACGCTTGGTGCACTTATAAACTACGGCGAGGCGCACCGCTGGGGTGAATATGTAACACCTGGTAATAAATACCTGTTCTTTAGCTACGGCCACGGCCCGTGGGACTGTTCGCTGTATTGGGTACGGTTTGATAACTTGCTGGAAAAGTTAAAGCATACCAATTTTGAGCCTTATGTTAAAGACTCTATTGCCATGCAAAAAGGAACTGTAAACACTCCATTTAATTTTACCATACCCGCCACTACTTTTTATGATGATGACGGCAATAACACATTAACATATTCCATTAGCATTACAGACAGCAGCCCTTTGCCGGCGTGGCTGCAGTTTAACAGCAAAACACAAACGTTTTCAGGCACACCAACCTCTAAAGGCACGTACAATCTTTCTATAATGGCGATAGACAATGAGAAAGCTACTGCGGTAAACATATTCACGCTCAAAATAGAGTGATAGTAAGAAAGGCGCCTTTATATAAATGCATTAAAAAAACCTGGTTATGCATACTGTTTTAAGTATAATAACAGGCAGTTTAAACCGGCCCTGCTTTTTGGCGGGGCCTTGTTGTGCGGTAATACGGCCATTATTTTTTATCTTCCGTGCCTTATCATTCTTTCCCTGTAAATAACTGCCAATACATGAGAAATATTTATTGCCGCATTATATACTCACTGCTTATATTTTATTACTGTTCAACTGCTGTTGCACAACCAGGCAATCAAAAAACAACGCTCATCACCCATGTAAAGGTTATTGATGGTACCGGTACTAACGCAAGGGCTGCCAGTGTGCGTATACAGGGCGATAAAATTATAGCCGTTGGCAACCTGCAGCCTTTGCCGGGAGAAGATACCATTAACGGCGGCGGCAAAATATTGGCGCCAGGCTTTATTGACAGCCACAGCCATTTGTATGGATCGATGGGCGCACACCCGGATGCACTCGCTGCTGTAAGCCAGGGCGTAACCACAATAGTATCAGGTCAGGATGGCGATAGCGACCCGGTTGACACTATAATAGCTGGTATTAAAAACACACCTGTTGCCATAAATGTGGCCACCTACACAGGCCAAACAACCATACGTGCCATGGTAATGGGTGAAAACAATTTAAACCGGCCTGCGACAGACGATGAAATAGAGAAGATGAAACCGTTGCTAAAAGCAGAGATGCAAAAAGGTTCGCTGGGGTTATCATCCGGGCTTGAGTACGCAGGCGCTTACTTTAGCAGTAAGCACGAAGTGATTGAACTGGCAAAAGTTGCTGGTGCGGAAGGTGGCCGGTATATAAGCCATATTCGCAGCGAGGATGTTGCACTGCAGGATGCTATAGATGAAATTATTAACATTGGCAGACAAGCCAGACTGCCGGTGCAGGTATCACACATCAAAATTGCCCTAAAAGATGATTGGGGCAGCGCAAACCAATTGCTGGCAAAACTGCAAACCGCCCGTAATGAAGGCGTCAATATAACCGCCGACTGCTACCCTTATACTTTTTGGAACAGCACATTACGTGTACTTTTTCCCAAAACTGATTACACCAATATGGCAAGCGCCGAATATGCAGTAGAACATACGTTTGACCCATCTAAATCGGTATTGGTGCGGTATGCGCCAAACCCTGCATACGCAGGTAAAACAATTACTGAAGTTGCAACAATGCGTAAAGAAAAACCTGCGCAAACCCTAATAAGCCTTATTGCCATTGTTGACACATTTGAAAAAGCGCACCCCAGCGCCGATGGCGTAGAAGCTATTATGGGCAGCAGCATGAGTGAAGATGATGTATCTACCCTGCTGGCATGGCCCAATACCAATATTTGTTCAGACGGGGCTAACGGCGGCCACCCGCGTGGTTATGGCACCTTTACCCGCATATTAGGTTATTATGTAAGGGAGAAGCATATTATGCCATTGCCCATCGCCATTCAAAAAATGACCAGCCTTTCTGCTGAACATGTTGGCCTTAAAAACCGTGGCCTGGTTGCGCCAGGCTATTATGCCGACCTTGTATTATTTGACCCCGCGACAGTGAAGGATGAATCAAACATAAAAAATTCCAGGGCTTTATCAACCGGCATATTATGCGTTTGGGTAAACGGCAAGCTGGTGTATAAAAACAAAAGGCCGACAGGAGAGAGGCCCGGCACGTTTTTGAAAAGAGGCTAAACATGAATATTTACTCGATGTAAGCCATTCCAAAACCTGCCCAAAAGGAGGAAAATGGATGACTTTGGATGCACATCATTTTGATTGTAAATAATTAAATGTCAAACAAATAATTTTAAAACCCCGTCAAAAAACTCAATTTCCATTTCCAAATTCAATCGCCATCTTTATCGCCCGAAAAATAACCCCCTATTTTCAAAGAACCTCCCTCTCTGGCAGTCTCTAAGCCCTGCTACTTTTTTCGCCGCTGTTGGTGTTTTCACAAACAGCCAACAATTTCGGTAAGCGTACCCAGTTCCATAGAGCCCCCATAGTCAGGGGAGTTACGCCGAAATCGCAAATTTACTTTTGGTCGACACATATGCGTTTGATGCTGTCCGAGACACCATACATATCCTGCGGAGTCGGAGACTGCCGCAGGGCAAAACTGCATAAAACGGATTCAAAAGGAGGAAAAGGGAGGGATGTTTTGCATCCTCTTTTAAATTATAAATATTTGAATAACAATAAGATAGGCTATCGTCATTTCCATTTTCCGTCGAAATCACCCCAAAATACAAATCACATATTTTCAAAGAGCTGTTATAACTATAAATATAAAAATCCCGTTTTTGTCATCATAAAACGCAAACTATTTTTATGCACATTTACTGGTGTATACTTTCCGATGGAAGGGGCCTTATGTTTCTTGCTTATAAGCCTTGCGTCCCTGCGGGAAATAATTGCCGCCTGGGTTATATTCTCCGCCGCTGTTGGTGTTTTCACAAACAGCGAACAATTTCGGTAAGCGTACTCAGCTCTATACAGCCTCCATACTTAGGGAGCTACGCCTGTGGTCTCAAATTTACTTTTTGCTGACAGGTACGCGTTTTATGCTGTCCGGAGACACCATGCATAATCCTTCGGAGTCAGAGACTGCCGCAGGGCAAAACTGCATAAAACGTATCCAAAAGGGGGAAAAGGGAGGAATGTTTTGCACTGTTTATTTACACTCAAATAATTGATATTCAATTATTTAAAAAATAAATAATCCTGTTTTCTCTTAAATCCGTCATCAAATTCAAACTGGTATTTATACTTTAATGTCAAAGAAAAGAACCTGTACGGATAGATATAAAAAACGCGTTTTTGTCCGGCTTTTTCGGGAACTTTTTTTATCCACATTTTTGAGTAATAAGTGATCTCATCTCTTTCCCGGCAGGCTCCAGGGAGGTATGCGGTAAGCCTCTCACAGTCTAAGGATTATTTTAAAAATTTTATTAAAACCAATTGCTATTATAAGTTATGACAATGACGACAGAAAATATTACATAGTTTATTTCAAATACTCTATTAAATTCTGGAACTATTTGTTTTCAAACTTCGAAAAATTGCTTTTAGCGGGCAATATTCCTCATGTTAAACCACGCTTTTTCTGCGATAATTTGCGGGAGTTACACCAACTTTTGTTTTAAAAAGCCTGTTGAATGCAGCTTCGGATTGATAACCAACTTTGGCAGCAACTTCGCTGATGTTTTCCTTAGTGGCCAACAAAAACTCTTTCGATTTTATGATACGCCAGTTGGTAAGATAACCCAAAGGTGTTTCTCCAACCGATCTCTTAAATTCCTTGCTATACAAAGAGCGCGACATGCCAGCTTTTGTTGCCAGTTGTTCTAATGTCCATTCTTTTTCTGGAGACTCGTGCATACTTTTTAAGGAACTGCTTATCCTTTCATCCTTTAATGCTGTTAAAAATCCTTGTTCAATATTTTCCTGGTTTAAATAGGCACGCACGATAAGTATAAATATAATATCAGCCAAACGCGCTAATATCACTTTGGTGCCGGGCTGTTCATCGCTTATTTCATCATTCATAAAAACGGCAACATTATTCAACCAAAAGCATAGTTCGGATTGCATCGTTCTTATATGCATCAGCTTTGGCAATGAATTAATGAAAGGGTGTTTAAAAGAAGGATCAATCTCAAAATGGCCGCCCATCAAAACTGTTTCCTCATCGCTGCCTTTAAACAAAGGTGCTCCACTTCTCAATGCTTTGCCATATTGTGCCGCAGGTACACACTCGTTTTTGGGATTGCCGGAAATTTGGTGAGAGGCCCCATGTGGAATGAAAAATATTTCTCCCTCTTTCATCTCTATTGCGGGTTCTCCGGTTATTTTTAAATAGCAAGTTCCCTTTAAAAGACGCCAAAATTGTGAATTATTGTCTTGGGGTATTTCTATACCCCACGAATTTTTGGATACAGTAATCTTCGGATATATAACCGCTTTCAGCCTTTTTAGCCTAATGCTTTCTAAAATATCACTTAATAAATCCATTGTGTAAATTAAATACGATTGAGCAAAAATAATGGACTTTTAGCTACCATTAGCATTTTCTATGTCTCTACTTTTGAAAAATCAAATTAACCAAATAAAAAACGAAATGCAAAAACTACAAAATAAAGTAGCTGTAATTACCGGCGCCACCAGCGGAATGGCGTTAACCACTGCAAAATTATTTGTTGAAGAAGGCGCTTATGTATTCATTACAGGAAGAAGGCAAAAAGAACTTGACGAAGCTGTGGCTGCTATTGGAGAAAACGTGATGGGTATAAAATGTGATTCAAGTGTACTTTCCGATCTCGACCACCTCTTTGAAGTGGTAAAGAAAGAAAAAGGTGAAATCGACATTCTTTATGCCAGCGCCGGATTTGCCGAGTTCGGATTTACAATTGGGCGCATTACTGAGGAACATTTTGACAAAAACTTCAACCTGAACACGAAAGGAACATTGTTTACCGTGCAAAAGGCATTGGGCCTGATGAAGGATGAAGGCTCAATTATAATGACTGGTGCAGCGGCAACCAATAAGGTAATGGAGCAGTTGAGTGTTTATAGTGCAAGCAAAATGGCTTTATGTGTTTTTGCCCGTACATGGTCGGTTGAATTGAAAAGCAGGCGGATAAGGGTGAATGTTGTAAGCCCCGGTCCAATTAAAACCGCAATGAATGAACACGCCCCTAAAGAAATGATAGAAGCGATCATTTCAACAGTCCCTTTCCACCGTATGGGACAGCCAGAAGAAATTGCAGCAGCCGTTTTGTTCCTTGCGTCCGACGATTCAAAATATATAACGGGTGTGGAATTGAATGTAGACGGAGGGATGGCACTGGTTTAAACAGATGATTGTCAATGCTGCTGGTTACAATCCATCCTGATTTTTCACGACAAAAACGTAAACGTATATGGAAAAAGTAATTATTGCGATACTATCACTAATCTTAACGTTAGGCTATCAAAACGCGCAAGCTCAATCTTCAAAAAAAATAAATAATCATAAAAAAGAAAACAAAATGACGGTAGAACAAAACAAGCAAATCGTAATTAGATTCAATAATGAATTTTTTGGGAAAGGAAATACAGGCATAACAAAAGAACTGTTGGCAGAAAACTTTTTCAATCATTCAGCGCCACCCAATGCACCCACAGATGAAACTCCAATGGTTAAATTCGTAACTGATTTTCATCATGGGTTTTCAGATATTTCGGTGCAAATTCTTGAGATTTTTGGTGAAGGCGATAAGGTATGTGTGAGAAAAACGTTAACCGCAACCCATACGGGTGAATTCATGGGGAAACAAGCGACAGGTAAAAAAATAGTAATAAATATATTTGACATAGAGGTTTTGAAAGATGGCAAAATAACTGACCGCTGGAACAGCAGCGATTTTCCGCAGGTACTTCAAAGCCTATAATTTCCAAATAAGTTAGCCCCCCGGAGTGCGGGGCTGACTTATGTAGTAATGCCTGGAAAGACCTGCTTCTTATTGTAAAGGAAATTTCATTCAATGCTTTGTGGAACTGGCAGAAGTTGGAAACAACGCTGTTGAAAGGCAGATGATATTGTATTAAAATAAAATAACAAAAAACTGGTGAAAATATGAATGAAAGTATATTGATTACCGGGGCAAATAATGGCCTCGGCAAAGAGGCTGCCCGGCAATTAGCCTTGAAAAAAGAAACAAAAAAGGTGATTCTTTTCTGTAGAAACCAATCGAAAGCCGAGGCCGCAAAAAAAGATCTTGAGGAGCAAACGGGAAGAAAGATTTTTGAAATTGTTATTGGGGATGTTGCTGATGCTGATTCTGTAAGAAAAGCAGTAGAAAAAATAAAGGGGACTATCGATGCAATAATTTTAAATGCTGGTGGCATGGTTGGGAAAACGGCCGGAAAAATGACGCCTTCTGGTATGAATGAATTAGCTGCTACGAATATTTTAGGTCATGTCGTTTTAGTGGAGGAATTAATAAAGCGTGATAAGTTAAAAAAAGCAGTACTATCAGTAAGCGCGGAAGCTGTACCAGGAGTAAAGATGCTGGGAATGAAACCGGTTTCAATGAAGACTTCTTCTGTAGATGAGTTTGCCGGCGTTCTTGATGGATCATATTTTGGTGAGAAATTCGATCCGGTGCAAGCATACGGATACGTTAAATATGTAGTAACCATGTGGACGTTATCAATGGCAAGAAAATATCCTAATCTCAAATTTGTTGTCATGAGTCCCGGGAACACGAAAGGAACTGCGGCACCGGATAGTTTGCCCCCGGCAATGAGATTTATGTTGAACTATTTTATGATGCCTGTTGTATTTCCATTGTTAGGAGGTATGGTACACAAGTTAGAAGTAGGTGCAAAGCGCTTTGTTGATGGTATTTCGGAAGAAAGATATAAAAGTGGCGTTTTTTATGCAAGTAAACAGGGTAAGTTGTCAGGGGACGTAGTTGACCAGGGCACCTTTTACACTGATTTGAAAAATATTACATTCCAGGATAACGCTGATAAAGCAATACACCGTTTTATAAAATAGGCTTCAAAAGCGCTTCATGTATTAGATTTCAGAACAATTTTCAAAGAGCTGTTATACCTATAAATATAAAAAACCCGTTTTTGTCATCATAAAACGCAAACTATTTTTTTGCACATTTCGCTTCGGCAATATATTTCCAGCGTCACATTTTAAAATCTGTACTGCGTCAACTGGCGGGCTGGCTATTTTTTTACGCAAGGAATAATTGAATTTTATTTCTTCCTGGGTTCTTTCGGGGAGATTACGTTTTGAATGTCGTCGTCGGCGCTTCTGTTCCCAAAAAGTTTTCGGGCTGTCAATACTCCGTTTTTTTTCAATCTAAACAAATCTTCAACAAAATTGCCATAAACAACAAAAGCGCGGTCTCCAACAGTTTTATAATAAGGCGCCGGGTAACTTAAATGGATATTTTTTCCGGAGTAATTGATAATAGTAGTCGGGTACGACACCTCCTTCACAAAATCAATTTTTTCAGGTTTTACCGTTGTTTTTGTGTTATATATGTGGCCATAATCCTCTATGCTATACCCGCCGGCCCACCTGCCATTTTTGGTTTTATAAACATCATTAAACATATATTTCTCCATATAATACTTTCCATTTTCTTCTGACACAAACATCAATACATCTTCATACCGGGCAAAATCCGGCTTTCCATAATGATCGTACGCTTCAAATTCGATGATGTTTTTGTCGTACTTGCCATATACTCTTTGTAAAATTTTATATTTGGCGGTAAACCCTAAGTCGAAATCGCCGCTTTTGTAGGGTAAATCTCTAACTTCTATTTTTTCTCCAACAAAAACAAATAAGGTGTTCTTTTTTTCATTTTCATTGGTCAAATCCTTAGGAATTAGGGGTGCAGATATATGTTGGCATGATAGAAAAAATATCACACAACCAAAGAACCGCAGATTTTTATGAGCGATCATATTAAGTGTATAAGGTTGCGGGAATAACGTTTTATATAGATGCAATATTCGTAAAAATGCATAAACATAGCCGCTTTTAACTAAACCTATACAATTACCTTATGAATAGTGTACGTAATAAACCGCTAATTTTATCCCTCTAAAATACAGCTATGCGTTTAGTGCTATCAGTTTTAATGTTGTTTACTGTTGTGGTTTGTAAGGCCCAGGACGATGATATGCCCGACCTGCGCAGCAAACGCGATAACCTTACCAAAATACAGGAAAAGGATATACAGGCCGATGTAGCAGTATTCTCAATGGCAGGGCTTGAGATAACAATGGACAAACCGCCTTTAAGAAGCATGTCAATAACTGATTTAAGCAATACATTTATAAAATTTGACAGCGGCAATGTAAAAGTTAGTATTACGGCAGCCCCGTTTGAAGTACCCAAACATAAACTGGTGTACAGCGATAAATACCTGGTAAAAATAGATAACCACCCTTATTTTGGCTCGTACAGCAGGGTGCCTAAAATGGCTGTTAAAACGGTTAGCGTGGTTATAGACAATGATACTGTGGCCATACCACCCGCAGCCTTCAACGACCTGTATGAACCTAATTTTAACTATACCCAAAACGGTGAGAAAAAGTCGTACGACGCCGTATATTTCTCCAACGATAAACATACCATGTATGTTTACCTGTTGTGCAACGATGGTATGGGTGGCTACGAAGTAACCTGGGTAATAAGAGATAAAAAATACATTCGCAGAATAGTTGATTTTAACATATTGAAGAACTAAACAGCGATTACTGATTTAGGGATTGGGGGTTTATTGTGATGTGATACAAAACCTCGCAGTTTTTAATTCTGGCAATAGAGGACATTTTTATACTTCTTTTCGACTTCTTTTCAATGTGCACCGCAGGTGCAACCTGTTTGTTACAAAACCAGTGGTTACAAAACCAGGCCATCCAAAGCCCCGTAGGAGCGGCATGTTAGTAGTAAAGAGGAATATTAAGAAAATCACGTAGAGCCCCATAGGGGCGGCATGTTAGTAGTAAAGAGAATTGTTAAGAAAATCATGTGGAGCCCTATAGGGGCGGCATGTTAGTAAAGAGGAATATTAAGAAAATCATGTGGAGCCCCATAGGGGCGGCATGTTAGTAGTAAAGAGAATTATTAAGAAAATCATGTGGAGCCCCATAGGGGCGGCATGTTAGTAGTAAAGAGGAATATTAAGAAAGTCATGTGGAGCCCCGTAGGAGCGGTATGTTAGTAGTAAAGAAAATTGTTAAGAAAATCATGTGGAGCTCCGTAGGAGCGGTATGTTAGTAGTAAAGAAAATTGTTAAGAAAATCATGTGGAGCCCCATAGGGGCGGCATGTTAGTAGTAAAGAGGAATATTAAGAAAATCACGTAGAGCTCCGTAGGAGCGGCATGTTAGTAGTAAAGAGGAATATTAAGAAAATCACGTAGAGCTCCGTAGGAGCGGCATGTTAGTAGTAAAGAGGAATACTAAGAAAATCACGTAGAGCTCCGTGGGAGCGGTATGTTAGTAGTAAAGAGAATTGTTAAGAAAATCACGTGGAGCCCCATAGGGGCGGCATGTTAGTAGTAAAGAGAATTGTTAAGAAAATCACGTGGAGCCCCATAGGGGCGGCATGTTAGTAGTAAAGAGAATTGTTAAGAAAATCACGTAGAGCCCCATAGGGGCGGCATGTTAGTAGTAAAGAGGAATATTAAGAAAACCACGTGGAGCTCCGTAGGAGCGGTATGTTAGTAGTAAAGAAAATTGTTAAGAAAATCATGTGGAGCCCCATAGGGGCGGCATGTTAGTAGTAAAGAGGAATATTAAGAAAATCACGTAGAACTCCGTAGGAGCAGTATGTTAGTAGTAAAGAGAATTGTTAAGAAAATCATGTGGAGCCCCATAGGGGCGGCATGCTTATAAAAAATGTAATCCTCCGCTTTAATCCATTTATAACAAACAGCATAAAGTTATCACGCTTTCAATTCATATATTTATAAACCTTAAATAAACAACATGCCTAATACCTATTCCCAACTTTACGTACAAATAATTTTTGCCGTACAAGGACGTAAACATTTCATTAATGAAAATATAAGAGAAGAAGTGCAAATGTATATGGCCGGCATAATAGAAGCTAAACAGCAAAAACTATTTGCAATTTATTGCATGCCGGACCATACGCATATTTTCCTGAGCCAGCAGCCCAATATTTGTGTATCTGATATAACAAGAGATATAAAAGCCAATTCATCAAATTGGATAAAGAATAGGTTTTCTTTTTTAGAAACTTTTTCATGGCAGGAGGGCTTTGGTGCCTTTTCCTATTCTAAGTCACAGGCGCCAAAAGTTGTTAACTATGTTCTCAATCAAAAAGAACATCATAAAAAGAAAACTTTCAAACAAGAATACCTCGGTTTTTTAAAAGCATTTGATGTGGAATATGATACACGGTACCTGTTTGAATTTTATGAGTAACGGTGATTAAAAGATGCCGTTAACATGCCGCTCCTACGGAGCTACGTGAAAAAATATTTATCTTTTTCTGCTACTAACATATTACCCCTACGGGGCTACGCGAAAATCTTTGGATATTCCCTTCTTCCCTTCTAATAAGCTTCCTTGGGCTACGGTGTCTTTACAAACATTGGCGGCTCGCAAGACCAATTAGCAGTTGAAAGTGATTATTGTAGCAGGCGTGCCAAATCCCAATATCCCTACATCTCAAAATCAGCAATCTCTCCAACATCACAAAATCCCCAAATCTCAAAATCAGCAATCCCCACATACCATTTTCTCACTAATCCCGTTATATTTGCCGTTGAAGATTATGGCAAACACGCTGAAAAAGAAAACCCCGCCGCCGCCAGACCCGGAGCAGTTAAAACCCGAGAAGGAAGTGCAGGTTACGGTTACAGAAGTGGTAAAGGATGAACGCACAACTAAAATTGCCGGCGCAGTTAGCCTGCTTATTACTGCGTTCCTGTTTGTATCATTCTCATCCTATTTTTTTACCTGGCAAAACGACCAGGACAAAGTATTTCAGTTTACTGATATTTTTAATACCGGCGTAAAAGTTAGCAACCTTATGGGGGTGCTGGGCGCTTACTTTGCCAACCTGTTTATTTTTAAAGGGTTTGGCCTTGCTTCATACCTTTTTTGCACGTTCTTTTTTGTGCTGGGCATTAACCTTATGTTCGGTAAAAAAATATTTAGCCTTATACGCAACTTAAAATATGTGCTGGTTGGCCTGCTGGTATTAAGCGTTGCCGCCGCATTTTTTACACCCGGCAGCGCTTTTGCATGGGGCGGTGGTGTAGGCGGCATGATTAAAGACTGGCTGGTGCAATGGATAGGCAGCGCAGGTACCGGCGCCGTGCTGGCGCTGGCGGTGCTTAGTTACGTTATTTGGCGTTTTAACCCCACATTTAAATTGCCGCAACGCAAGCCGCGTATAAGAACAGAGACTTTTACAAAACACCCTGAACCGGTTGTTGAAAAAGAAGAGGAGCAGGGCTTTAGCGATGAAGGCGACATAATGGATACTGAACCTGCTTATGTTAGGGCAACTTATAACGACATGTATGCCGGCGATGAAGCGCTTATCAATAACAACAAGCTTAAAAACGATGGCAAGGGTGTTGTAGTAATTTTGCCAAAGCAGGAAGAAAAAGAGCATATAGCATTTGACTTAATTGAGAAGGATGAACCAGGAAGCGTAGAAGACCTGAGTGACGACGAAATTGATGACATGCTGGATATGCCGATGGAGATAGAGGAAGAAGAAATTATTGAACCCATTGCGAAGCCGCAACCCCCGATACAGCCGGTAACAAAAAAGCCTGAACTGAAAATACAGTTTGATGATAAGGTTGATATGGAACTGGAAATACAGCAAAGGTTTGAAGATGAAGAAGATGAGGAAATTGACATAAAGCCTGCGGCAAAACCCGGCGAAATAGGATCGCTGTACGACCCGATGCTTGAACTGAGGGATTACAAATACCCGTCAATAGAACTGCTTGAAGCCCACGGCAGCGAAAAAATAGTACAGGACACCAACGAACTGGAGGCCAACAAAAACCAGATCATTGCAACGCTTAAAAACTACGATATTGCCATACAGCGTATTGCCGCAACAGTTGGCCCTACAGTAACCTTGTACGAAATTGTGCCGGCACCCGGTGTGCGCATAAGCCGTATAAAAAATCTGGAAGATGATATTGCGTTAAGCCTTGCCGCATTGGGCATACGTATAATAGCGCCTATACCCGGTAAAGGCACCATTGGTATTGAAGTGCCAAACGTGCGCAAGAGCATAGTAAGCATGAAGACCCTGCTTGCCAGCGAGAAATTTCAAAACAACACTTTCTCACTACCAATAGCCATTGGCAAAAAAATTGACAACGAAAACTTTATTGTCGACCTTGCGGCTATGCCCCACCTGTTAATGGCAGGTGCAACAGGCCAGGGTAAATCTGTTGGTATTAATACGTTGCTGGTATCTCTGTTATATAAAAAGCATCCTGCGCAATTAAAGTTTGTACTGGTTGACCCTAAAAAGGTAGAGCTTAGTTTATACCGTGTTATTGAAAAACATTTTCTTGCCAAACTGCCCGGTGAAGAAGAGCCTATTATAACAGATACCAAAAAGGTGGTGCACACGCTAAATGCGTTGTGTATTGAAATGGATAACCGCTACGACCTGTTGAAAGAAGCAGGCTGCCGTAACATTAAAGAATACAACGAAAAATTTATTAAGCGCAGGCTTAACCCTAATAAGGGCCACCAGTACCTGCCATTTATAGTGTTGGTGGTAGATGAATTTGCTGACCTGATTATGACTGCCGGCAAGGAGGTTGAAATGCCTATTGCTCGTCTCGCCCAGTTGGCGCGTGCAATTGGCATACATCTTATTATTGCCACACAAAGGCCGTCGGTTAATATTATTACCGGTACCATTAAGGCAAACTTCCCTGCGCGTATTGCGTTTAAGGTATCAAGCAAAATTGACAGCCGCACCATTCTTGATGCCGGCGGCGCTGAGCAGCTTATAGGTAAAGGCGATATGCTTGTTAGCTACAATGGTGAAATAACGCGTTTGCAATGCGCCTTTGTTGATACGCCTGAAGTTGAAAGCGTGTGTGAGTTTATAGGGCAGCAGCACGGCTATCCCGAAGCATTTAAGCTGCCTGAATATGTAGATGAAAAAGATGCAGAGGGTAAAGCAGTAGACCTTGCCGATAAAGACCCCTTATTTGAAGATGCTGCAAGGCTTGTGGTACAAAACCAAATGGGCAGCACATCGCTTATACAGCGCCGCATGAAGCTTGGTTACAACCGGGCAGGCCGCCTGATGGACCAACTGGAAATAGCCGGCATTGTTGGCCCCAACCTTGGCAGCAAGGCCCGCGAAGTAATTTGCAAAACAGACGGGGACCTGCAGGAAATACTTGATACGCTTTAGTTGATTTGTTGACTGGTAAATTCCAGTTGATTGGTAAACGCCAGTTGCCTGGTAAGGAACATTTGATCGGTAAACGCCTGCTAATAGGGGGATTGGTTCGCAAAGCGGCTTGGTTGGGCCTATAAACAAACCAATCAACTACTCACCTACCCAGCCAGCCAGTTAACTAATTATTACTAATTAACTAATCAACTGGTGTTTACTACTCAACCAATCAAATCATTCCTTATTTTTATTAATAAATGTTGCATTATGGTACCTGCAATGCGCGAATGGTTTAATAGCCGGTTTACTAACGAAATGTATAAGGGATATTTGGATGAGTTGCATGCAAAGCACCCCGGCGGTATTGAGTTTAGGATAGCTGAAACGCCTATATTTATTGACAAGGACTTTACGCAAAAAATGCTCTCAGCCTGCGAAAGCATTGTTGACGTTGTAACACAGTATAACTTTAAAACCCTTACCGCGCATGCTATTCCGCATGATATAAAAGTACCCAATGAGAATAACCACTCTCATTTTATTGCATTTGACTTTGGCATATGCGAAAATGATAAAGGTGAGCTTGAACCACAGTTAATTGAAATGCAGGGTTTTCCTACCCTGTTTGGTTTCCAGGTATTTCAAACTGAGGTTGCAAAAAAGCATTTTGATATACCTGGTAATTATGACTCATACCTAAACGGCTTTACCAAAGAAACATACCTGCAGTTGTTGAAAGATGTTATTGTTGCCGGCCATGCGCCTGAAAATGTTATACTGCTGGAGATATTGCCCCACCAACAAAAAACACGTATTGATTTTTATTGCACGGAGGATTACCTGCAAATTCCCATTGTTTGCCTTAGCGAATTAATTAAGGAAGGTAAGAAACTGTACTATGAAAAAGATGGTAGAAAAATTGAAGTAAAACGTATTTACAACCGTATAATTTTTGATGACCTTCAGCAGCAGTCTGCAGAAATGCAGGAGAAAGGTAAAATACTGTTTGAAGAACTGGATGTTGAGTGGGCGCCGCACCCCAACTGGTTTTACCGCATAAGTAAATTTACCCTGCCATACCTGCAGCACCCTTACATACCTGAAACCAAATTTTTAAGCGACATAAAAGTTATACCGGCTGACCTGGAGAATTATGTGTTGAAACCATTGTTCTCATTTGCCGGGCAGGGCGTAGTGATTGATGTTACCAAAGCAGACATTGATAAGGTAACAGACCCGCACAACTGGATATTACAGCGTAAGGTAAAATATGCTGATGTTATTAAAACCCCTGCAGACCCCGCAAAAGCCGAAATACGTATCTTCTATTTTTGGAAGGATGGCGAAGCCAGGCCCGTTGCAACGTTAAACCTTGCGCGCCTTAGCAAAGGCAAAATGATCGGGGTGCGATACAATAAAGACAAGGAATGGGTGGGCGGAACACTGGCATTTTTTGAGAAATAAATAAGCTTATCTGTAGCGGCAATGGGTTAACCGATATTTAAATACTTTTAACCGCTAACCCGTGTCGGCAACAATCATCTTCAAAATTTATTCAACATTACAGGATAGCTTTGAAAAAATTGTTATCGCTTATGAGATTCCTTTCATGCCTGTCATTTCTTCTGATTGCACTTACTGCATCGGCACAGGATAATTATGAAATACAGGTATATGGCGCCCAAACACAGGCTAAAGGCAGCACCATGTTCGAGCTGCATAGTAATTACACTTTTAACGGGCAAAAGCAAATTGTTGATGGTGTGCTGCCCAGTAACCACGCCGAACACGAAACGCTTGAAATAACTACCGGCATAACCGACAATTTTGAAATAGGTGTTTATCTTTTTACCAACTATACGCCTGGCCATGGCTACACTATTGTTGGCTCGCATATAAGGCCGCGCATAATGGCGCCGGCAAGCTGGAATTTGCCATTTGGCCTCAGCCTTTCAATGGAAGCAGGTTATCAAAAACCTGCATATTCACCAGAGTCGTGGAATATTGAAATAAGGCCAATTATAGATAAGCAATGGGCTAAGCTGTATGGCTCATTTAATCCCACTTTCGGGGTTTCGCTTAAAAGCCAATACGATAAATCAACCCCTGTTTTTGAGCCCAACATAAAACTGGGGTACGAATTTTTTAAAAACGCCCAGTTTGGTATTGAATACTATGGCAGTATGGGCTATATATCAGGTTTTGAAAGTGCGCACAACCAGGAGCATGCTTTATTTGTAGCATACGATATGTTGAATAACCCCAAATGGGAACTGAATTTAGGTGCAGGTTTAGGCCTTACAAAGGCTACAGACAGTTTTGTATTTAAAGTTATATTAGGCCGAAAGGTTAAATGGGGCCATCCGGCATCGCAGCCTGCTGCTACTAATTAAGCAGTTTACCAATTTGCTGCTCAAGCGCGTTATGGTTGGCGTTTACAGAAACCACGTTGCCGCTCTTATCAAGCAAATAAGTATTGGGTATATATTCAATATTCCATTTTTTGGCTACTGCATTGTCAATGTCAATAACATGCAACCAGGTGGTGGCATCCTCACCAATTGCTTTTTCCCAGTCTTTCTTTTCAGTGTCTAACGATACTGCATAAACTTCAAGGCCCTTATCCTTATATTTCTGATATATAGCCTTAAGGTCTGGCATGCTGCGGCGGCAGGGCCCGCACCAGCTTGCCCAAAAATCAAGTACTACAACTTTGCCTTTAAGAGACGACAATTCAATTTTTTTGCCTTTGGCATCAGGCAGTTTTATATTAGGCGCTGCTGAACCTACTGCGGGTTGCTGGGCAAAACATTGCAACGATATAAAAATGGCTGCAAAAACGGTAATAATACGTTTCATATTGTAAACATACGATAATCGTTCAATTGCCGCTTTTGCAGCAACGTTAAAAAATTATAAAACGGGTAGCCTGTATTAAAAGCTACCCGTTTTTCGCATTTAAACAGCGCTTCTAATGCGCTCTTCCGTCATTCAAAAAATCTTCTATCATCCCAACAGTCAATGCCGGCAGGTTTGTTTGTTTTTTAAAGGTTATTTCACCCAGGTATTCGCCGTGGCCTCCGGGTATAACCAATAACCTGCAGTTAGGTATAAGGTGGCTCATGGCTGCCGCGTGTTCAACGGTAACAACATCCTTATCACCCATTATTATAAGTGATGGCGCTTTTATTGCTTTAAGCGCTGAGTCTGGCCAGTCCTTAAAATGCAGCATCCTGTCCCTGTCTTTATTATGCATGGCTTCAAGCTTTTTGTGGTCAGGCGTTATTTTTAAAAAAGCTTCCTGTAACTCGGCGGGCATGTTTTGCAGGGTTGCGCCGGGCATAAACGTCCAAAACCATGGAAAAAACCCATCCCTTTTGTAAAATGATGATGCTATAACGGCTTTTTTAACCAGTTGCGGGTTGCGAATGGCTAATTGCATGGTAGTATTTCCACCATTGCTAAAGCCCATAATATCGGCGCTGTCAATGTGCAGGTTTCGCAGCAGCGCTGCTACATCATCAGCATCCTGCTCAAAACTCTCTGGTGCATCCCTGTCTTCAGTATGGCCGTGGGCTTGTAGCTCAACAGCTATAACCTGCCTTGTTTTGGCAAATAGCGGTATAACCTTTGAGAAAGATGTACCAATAGTGCTGCCGCCACCGTGTATTAGTACTAATGGGTCGCCTTTACCGTAAATTTCATAGTACATTTTAATGCCGTTAACAAGGCTGTAGCCGCTGGTAAAGGTTGGTGTGGTAGTGGCGCTGTCCATAATAATTGCTTTTTTATTAGCTGCCCGCTGTGCGTAAGCTTTAAAATTTGTTAAAGCTAATATAGCAAAACAGGCCGAAGTATGTAATGCCCTCATAAACATGAAACCTTTAGGTTGCAAATATATATGTAACTTTTTAGTTGCATAAAATTTATTTTTTTGCTGACATTCACAGGTGAATTGAACTGATTGCTGAACATGCCGAAAAAATTGATAAATTTGTAAGGCTATGTTACAAACAATAAAAGGCATATACAACAATGGCCGGCTTACACTTGAAGAGATGCCGGAAATAAGTGAGCCGGCAGAGGTATTGGTAACGTTTACAGGCAATACGGTGTCCGAACATCCGAAGAAAAAGCTCGTTTTCGGATTTGCTAAAGGTGGAGTGCAATATATGTCCGCTGATTTTAATGAACCACTGGACGACCTTAAAGATTATATGTAATGCAAATATTACTTGACACGCATGCCTTTATTTGGTTTGCAGAAGGCGACAACTCTCTTTCACCAAAAGCGCGTTTCATAATTGAGGATGAACAAAATAAGAAGTATGTGAGTATGATTTCCTTTTTGAAATGGCTATTAAATTAAAGATTGGAAAATTATCGCTGTCATATCCACTGAAGAAATATTTTGATAATGCTGTTAATGCAGGCTTCATTGTTTTACCACTTTCTGAGAATTATTTATTTGAATATAACAATATACCCCTGGCTGAAGAACATAAAGATCCTTTTGATAAATTGATAATTGCAACCGCTGTTTTTGAAAAGCTTGATATTATTACAATTGATGCAAAGTTTGGCAACTACAAACAACTGATAAATATAATTGGTGACATATTCAGCTAAAACGGGCAGCTTACCAAAATCAAAAAAGAGCATGAAACTTATTTTGCTGTTGCTTTCGCTAATTTTGCTTTGCCATTTTATCCGGGCCCAGGTACCTGTTAGCAAAGAGCCGCGCCACCACACTGTTTTTGAAAATAGCAAAGTGCGTGCATTAAATGTTTTAATACCACCGGGCGATACTACCCAATACCACCTGCACTCAACACCATCTGTGTTTATTAATTTTACCAAAACAAATACAGGCTCGCAGTTATTAAACCAGCAACCGCAAAAAAGCACTTCAGTACCGGGAACTATTTATTTTGAAAACCTTTCAGCGCCCAATACAAGGGTGCACCGCGTATGGAATAATGATGCTGCTGTTTTTCATGTAATGGATGTTGAGTTGTTAGGTAAAGACACCGGTTTTGCAGAAGCGCCGCTTGATTTAGCATACGCAACATTAATAGTTAACTTGCCCTGTGTAAGGGCTTATAAAACTGCCTTGCCCAAAATGCAAACCATAACTGTTAAACAGCGTGCCAGCGCTTTTTTAATAGTTGCGGTAAATAATACAAACGGCTATATTATTGAAAACGGTACGAAAAAGCCAATCACCTTGCAGGCCGGAGAGCTGTTTTGGATAGAACCCTCATCAAATTTTACCATTGGCAATTTGGATAAAGAAGATGCCAACTATGCTTTAATTGAAGTGCATTAACCTCTGTTATAACTTTGTATTCGCTCCTTAATTATTTATTAAGCGGCAGGCAGTAAATTAATTGTGCATTAAACTAAAAACGGGGGTATTGTATTGTACAAAACACAGTCTACATTCGTGTTGCCGTTTTAAAACCAATATCTAAAATGAATTATCAACTCTTATTACTCAGCAACCCTTCAACACACAATTTCTCAAAGGGGCTGTCTTCGTTTGTAAGCATCTCAAAGCAAAAATTTGCCGGCCTGGTTCAACAAACTAATTGTGTATTGTCGTGCCCTGAATTAATAGTAATGCAGGCAGATGCAACAAGCGTTGACAAAGACCTTGAGTTACTTGCCTGCATAAAAGCAAACCCTTTGTTTAAACATGCACCTGTTTTGGTATTTACACTTAATGGCACCGCTTATGAAACCATGCGTTATTTTGAATATGGTGCAACCACTTGTATGTTAACGCCCGCGGCGCCGCAGGAGTGGGTAAACATTATTAATTGTATACCTGCGTACTGGCAAACCGCAGCTTAATTATTGCCAGCCCGTTATTTAATCTTTAGCCTTCAAATCTGATGCAACCTTTATTGGTATATCCGTACCCTTAATTGTAAAGGCCGCTGCTCAATTAGTTCCATATTTTATCCGGTTAAGCTAAAGCTGTAATGCAATGTTCTTTGTATTAACGCTTGTTCAACCCCTTGTTAACATACCGTATAAAATATTTATCTTCATCATGTTAATTTAGCAGCGCCGGGTAAAATTCCCGGTCATAAATCATTACTCAATCGTGGCGATGCATCGTTTTCCTTTTATCATCGGCTTGCTTTTTATTGCCGCTATAATTTGGCAGGGCAATACTTTAAAAGGCCGCCTAAGGCAGGACGAAAATGCCAATGCCATTTTTGTAACTCCGGCCACCGGCGATACTTTTTGGGTTGGAACTAATAAAAACCAAATAGCGTTTAATACCCCGCAGGGCGATACGGTTTGGTATGGTCATGAACTTATTGCAAATACTGCATTTTATTACGGGCCAAAAGGCATTATCTCTCACACTGCCAATGGTATGAACTGTCAAAACTGTCACCTTCAGGGCGGCACCTTGCCGTTGGCAAACAACTTTGGAAAAGTATATGCAACATATCCACAGTACCGTGCCCGCAATAATGCCGTACAAACCATATATGGCAGAATAACCGATTGTTTTGAACGCAGCCTTAATGGCACTGCGCCTGATACCTCAAAACCTGCAATGCGCGCCATGTATGCGTATATTAAATGGCTGGGCAATGATGTGCCTAAAGGCAAAAGCCCGGCAGGTACCGGTGTTGCCAGGCTGCCATATCTTAACCGCGCAGCAAACCCCGTTGAAGGGCAAATGATATACACAGCAAGCTGTAGTAGCTGCCATGGCAATAACGGGCAGGGGCAGTTAAGTGCAGCCGGCACAGGGTATACATACCCGCCACTTTGGGGGCCAAACAGCTATAACGATGGCGCTGGGCTATACCGCATTGGCAGCTTTGCAGGGTATGTAAAAAACAATATGCCATTTGGCTCAACATATAAGGCGCCCCAGCTAACAAACGAACAGGCGTGGGATGTTGCTGCTTTTGTAAACAGCCAGCCGCGCCCGCATAAAGATCAAAGCCGCGATTGGCCTGTACTTAAATCGAAACCGGTTGATTTTCCGTTTGCGCCTTATGCGGATAGCTTTACTGAGCAACAACATAAGTACGGCCCGTTTCAACCAATTGTGGAAGCGGGAAAGAAGAAATAGTTTAAAGTTTTCAGTGTAAGGTTTAAAGTTAACGAAGCGGTGGGATCTGCTTAATGTAATTTGTAATACTTTAGGCAATACAATTTTTTTTTTGAGTGTTTTTTGCGAACCAGCAGCATGTCAATATGCATCCTCCGTTGTGTCACTCACTTCAACTTTCAATTCATTAATCATCAGTTAATTTACATAAGTATATAACTGTAAACCTGAAAATTTGTAGTTAGCAACTTTGCACCACATCACTGCCTTAAACTAAAAACTTTAAACTAGCTTAGTAGCCTGCCGCCATACCATCTTTTCTTGCATCGCTGGCGCCGTAGTAAACTTTGGTTATGGGGTCGTAGCGTATGCATTGGTAACCGCCGTAATTGCCGGGTTGCTGGTAACCAATTTTATGCCCCCATTGCATAAGCGTACGAATGGTTTCAAACGAAAAGCCCGACTCTAAATAAATAGTACCTACACCTGCTTTTGCCCTTCCCGTAGGTTCTGAAGAACCCTGGTGGTCAATGCGCGGTGCATCGCCGGCTTCCTGGCCATTCATACCAAAATCAATCATGTTCATTAATACCTCTACCTGGCCTTCCGGCTGAAAGCCGCCACCCATCACCCCAAAGCTCATGTAAGGCTTATCATCTTTTGTAACAAATGAAGGGATTATAGTATGAAAAGGACGTTTATGTGGTGCATAAGTATTATTAAAACCCGGGTGCAGGTTAAACAGCGCGCCGCGGTTTTGCAAAACAAAGCCCAGCCCATCAGGCACCATGCCGCTGCCAAAAGCCGAAGAGTTGCTTTGTATAAGCGATACCATATTGCCATCACCATCTGCAACAGTTAAATACACTGTTTCGCCTGTTTTAAGCAGGTCATCACTGCCTGCCGTAAAATTATCTGCAGCATGGTCCATTGTAATAAGCTTGCGCCTTTCTGCGGCATATTCTTTTGATATAAGTTGTTGTACAGGTACTTTGGCAAAATCCAGGTCAGCATAATATTTTGCACGGTCTTCATACGCCAGCTTCTTCGCTTCCGTAAAAAGGTGAATATGCTCGGGGCTGCCAAAGCCCGTTTTACTAAGGTCAAAGCCTTCCAGTATATTCAGCATCTGCAATACAGTAATACCCTGCCCGTTGGGCGGTAACTCCCACACACGATAACCGCGATAAGTAGTACTTACAGGCTCAACCCATGTTGATGCATGCTCTGCCAGGTCTTTATAGCTTAGGTAGCCGCCATTCTTCTGCATAAAAGCGTCAATAGCCTTTGCTATATCGCCTTTATAAAAGGCATCACGGCCGCCATCTGCAATTTTTTGCAGGGTGTTGGCCAGTGCAGGGTTTTTAAATATATCTCCCTTTTGCGGCAGCTTGCCATCAGGTAAATAGGTGCCTGCAATATTGGGGTAGGCCGCATAAGTAGTTTGCAGCAATGGCCAGTTATATACTGCTTCATCAGCCAGGGGAAAGCCATCCCGCGCGTAAGCAATTGCTGGCGCCAATATTTGCTGCATAGGCAGCTTGCCAAATTTTTTGTTCAACTCAAACCATCCATCCACACAGCCCGGTACGCTAACTGTAAGCGGCCCGGTGTTAGGTATAAAATCAAGCCCCCGTTTTTTAAACTCATCCAGTGTAAGGCTGTATGGCGAGTGGCCGCTACCGTTTAAGCCGTACAGTTTCTTTGTTTTGGCATCGTACACAATCGCAAAAATATCGCCGCCAATACCGTTCATTTCAGGTTCTACAACACCCAGCACAGCGTTGGCAGCAATGGCTGCGTCAACAGCGCCGCCGCCTTTTTTTAATATATCAATTGCGGCCTGTGTTGCAAGCGGGTGGCTGGTGCAGGCCATGCCATGCTGCGCCATTACCTCGCTGCGGGTGGCGAAAGTTTTACCTGTAAGCCTGTCCTGGGCGTGCAGCGTAATGCAAAAAATAAAAGTAGTAAAGGCCAGTATTGTTTTGGTAAGGTATTGCATAGTTTAAAGTATGGCAGTTAAAAATATGCTTTTAAAAACTAATGTAAGTTAACAACATAGCTATAGTTAACGCAGGCTGGCGCCACTCATATTTTACATATTGGCGCAGTTGCAATATCTTGTACCCCGTTATGAGCCAACAACATATTATTACCGCTATCGGGCTGCTGGCAGCCTGTTGCACTACCATTTCATTTTTACCGCAAGCTATTAAAACCATACAAACTAAAAACACTTCGGGCATATCATTGTCTATGTACTCGCTGTTTACGTTTGGCACATTAATGTGGCTTACCTATGGAGTGTTAAGCCATGATGCACCGGTTAGTATTGCCAACGCCGTAACACTGCTATTTGCCGGGATAATTTTAGTGTATAAGGTGAAGTATAAGTAGATAACCAGTGATTAATGAGATTTTGCCGATTGGTATGTTTTAACAGGGTTATTGCCACTGCATTATTTTAATGAATGTATGCAAAGAATAGTACTATCCGCCATATTACTCTCATTTTTTCTTTGCTATATAAATTATGGCAAGGCAGGAACACAATTTGTTGGTGAGGCAGAATACTACCTTTTTATTGACATCGCAGAAACATTTACATCAATAATAAGTGCGCTGATTTTAATTATGTTCGTTACAGGCCAGGTAATGCTGTTAAGTGAAATACTGTTTAAACCAAATGGCGTTCGCGCCATAACAGGTATTTCACTGCTTGGTTTTTTTGTAGTAATTATTTTAATTGCAGGCTTATTATCGGGATCGCTGGCCGGTATATTATCTACTTTGCCATTTATTATCTTATCAATTATATACCTGCTAAAATTTAGGAAAATAAGAATTGGCGACGATGAACTGTTGTATTAATGCAAGTGGTGGTTAAGACGGAATGCCTGGGATATAAAGCGGCCGCTATCTTATCGCAAAACCGCAGGTTTTTTTTCATAGTCTTATCGGTCAGCATCAGCTTTCAAAATATCAGTGACTAATTTCTTGCAATTTTTACTGATTGATTGTAAGTATGCCGTTGCTCCCTTCTCTATAAATGTTTAACCTGTTATGATTCAGAGCACCCTTCTCCATCTGTGGAGAAGGGTAGGGGATGAGGGGTAATAATTTAATTGTCAGTATTACAATTATTTCCCTACATTTGAAAAAACGCTCTAAGGCCTGCTATATGGGAAATAAATATGTGATTGGGGTTGACTATGGAACAGACTCAGTACGTTCCGTTATTTTGGATGTTTTAAACGGCGATGAAATAGCTTCCGCGGTTTTTTTGTACCCGCGCTGGAGAGATGGCCTTTATTGCGAGCCATCACAAAACCAGTTTCGCCAGCACCCGCTTGATTATGTGGAAGGGCTGGAAGCTACCATAAAAGAGTGCCTTGCAAAAGCGGGGCCATCCGTGGCAGAAAATATAAAGGCTATATCGGTTGACACAACCGGCTCAACCCCGGTAGCTGTTGATAAGCATGGCACGCCATTGGCTTTACTGCCAGAGTTTGAGCAAAACCCCAATGCCATGTTCGTGCTGTGGAAAGACCATACCAGCACAAAAGAAGCCGCACAGTTTAACGAGCACGCTGCAAAATTTGGTATTAACTATTTACAATATGTTGGCGGTATTTATTCGTCTGAGTGGTTTTGGGCAAAGCTGCTGCATATATTAAGGGTTGACCCAACTATAAGAAGCGCCTGTTACTCGTTTGCAGAACATTGCGACTGGATTCCATTTTTGTTAACCGGCGGTAATGATGTGCACCAAATGAAACGTGGCGTATGCAGCGCCGGGCACAAAGCCCTATGGGCCGCGGAATATGGCGGTTTGCCGCCCAATAGTTTTTTTACGTCGCTGGATGGTTTGCTGGATGGCTATACGGCAAGATTGTTCACCGAAACATATACCGCAGATAAGCCGGCAGGCACAATCAGTGCTGAGTGGGCGGAACGCCTGGGCTTACCAAATAGCGTTGTAATAGGTGTGGGCGCCTTTGATGCCCACATGGGTGCCGTGGGCGGCCAGGTTGAACCATACCATTTAAGCAAGGTAATGGGCACCAGCACCTGCGATATGCTGGTGGCCCCGTTAAAGGACGTGGAAGGTAAGCTTATAAAAGGCATATGCGGCCAGGTGCCGGGCTCAGTTATTCCCGGTATGATGGGCATGGAAGCAGGGCAAAGCGCTTTTGGCGATACCTACGCGTGGTTTAGAAATATACTGGCGTGGCCCTTAAATAATTTATTGAAAGACTCATCTGTTATAGATAATGTTACAGCAGGCTTATTGCAGAAAGAACTTACTGATAAAATGATAAGCCGGCTTACCATTGAAGCAGAAAAACTTCCTCTTGAAGAAAGCGCCGAACTGGCGGTTGACTGGCTTAATGGACGCCGCACACCTGATGCCAACCAGGAGGTAAAAGCAGTAATAGCTGGCTTAAACCTTGGTACTGATGCACCGCGTATATTTAAAGCGCTGGTTGAGGCTACCTGTTTTGGCGCCAAGGCTATAGTTGACAGGTTTAACAGTGAAGGCGTGCCTGTAAAAGGCCTGATAGGCCTGGGCGGCGTTGCACGAAAATCGCCATACATTATGCAGGTAATGGCCGATGTGATGGATATGCCCATACGCATACACAAAAGTGAGCAAACGTGCGCTGTAGGCGCTGCCATGTTTGCCGCCACTGCGGCAGGCGTTTATAATAAAGTTGAGCATGCCATGGCCGCCATGGGCCAGGGCTTTGACGCGGAGTATACACCTAATAAAGCTAATGTAGGCCTATACGCTAAGCGCTATAGGCGTTACGCGCAATTAGGCAGTGTGGTTGGTTGATTAGTAAAAGAAAAGTTTATTAGTTGATTGGCAAGTGTATGAGTTGACTGGTAAAAGAAAAGTGATTAACAAATGTGATGCTGGCGTTGATAATTGCCCTGCCGCTTTAGCGCGGGGAAAAGGATGTACAGGGTTTTCGGACTCTGCCCAATAAAGATTTCGTTAATGGTGTTAACCCCGTAGGGGCGATATGTTAGTAGAAGAAAAGTTTATTAGTTGATTGGCAAGTGTATGAGTTGACTGGTAAAAGAACAGTGATTAACAAATGTGATGCTGGCGTTGATAATTGCCCTGCCGCTTTAGCGCGGGGAAGAGGGAGTATAAGGCTTTCTGGCTCTGCCCAATAAAGATTTCGTAAGTGGCGTTAACCCCGTAGGGGCGATATGTTAGTAGAAGAAAAGTTGATTAGTTGATTGGCAAGTGTATGAGTTGACTGGTAAAAGAACAGTGATTAACAAATGTGATGCTGGCGTTGATAATTGCCCTGCCGCTTTAGCGCGGGGAAAAGGATGTACAGGGTTTTCGGGCTCTGCCTAATAAAGATTTCGTTAATGGTGTCAGCCCCATAGGGGCGATATGTTAGTAGAAAAAAAGGAACATTATATATTTTGCGTTAGCTCCGTAGGAGCGGCATGTAAACCAAAAAAGTTATTTTGATGTTTGGTCAATGTTAGACTGATTGAACACATGAACAAAAAAAACCTAAAACACAAAACAACCTTGAGTAAATACGATATAATAAAACAACAGGCTTACGATGCTAATATGCAGTTGCCCAAACTCGGCCTGGTGCTGTTTACATTTGGCAATGTAAGCGCTGCTGACAGGGCAGAGGGGGTATTTGCCATTAAGCCCAGTGGTGTGCCTTATGAGGAACTAACACCGGGAAAAATGGTGATCGTTGATTTTGATGCAAGGGTGGTTGAAGGCACACTGCGCCCCTCATCAGATACTAAAACACACGCGGTACTGTACAAACACTGGCAAAACATAGGTGGTATTGTGCATACGCACTCAACCTATGCCACATCGTGGGCGCAGGCACAACGGGATATACCCATTTATGGCACTACCCATGCAGACCATAACACGGTTGATATACCTTGCGCGCCGCCTATGCATGATGATATGATAAAAGGCGATTATGAGCATGAAACAGGCTTTCAAATAATGAATTGCTTTAAGGAGCGTGGCTTTAGTTACGAAGAAGTAGAGATGGTATTGGTAGGCAACCATGCGCCGTTTACGTGGGGCAAAACACCGGCCAAAGCGGTCTATAACAGCGCAGTGCTTGAAGCAATAGCCCACATGGCATATTTAACCGAAACCATAAAAGCAGATGCCCTGCGGTTGAAAGACTCGCTGATAAAAAAACATTACGAGCGCAAGCATGGGCCGGATAGCTACTATGGGCAAAGTTGAATAGTCATCGGGTCATTTGTCAATAAGTCAATAAGGGAGAAGGTTGATTGGCAGAAGAAAGTCATTAAGTCATTGGCCGGAAGGTTTAGGCAATAAGTCAGTAAGGAAGAAAGTTGATTGGTTGATTAGTAAAACACTCAATATTCATTAACCTCCGAAGGAGTCCATTGGGTAACACTTAATGTTCAGGTAAAAATGTAGTGCGACTTGAATTGAAAAGAGGTGAAGCGGGATAAATGGTGTTTGTATTTGTAGGGACATGCAATGGCATAAAGGCATAATGCATACTAACACAATGCTGGTATAATGTCTTTAGCCCCGTAGGGGCGACACCTGAAACTAAATGTATTTGTTGAATAGCGGACAAACCGTTGAAGAGTGCGACGCAACAAAGTTTAATAACGATGCAAAAGCATTGGCCAATAACCATACACAAAACTGAAAAGATTACGAATAAACAAAAGGTATCAAACGTCCCCCTTTAGGGGCTAAGAACTAAAAACTTAAAAGGCACAATAAATGGAACAAGCTAAAAGCACCCCTTCAGGGGTAGGGGTTTCAGGGGTTATTTGGTTTATTACAGGCAGCCAGCATTTATATGGCGAGGAAACGTTGAAACAGGTAGCAGAACACAGCCAGGTAATTGCAAAAGCATTAAACGATGCATCGCAAATACCGGTGCAGGTGGTATTTAAGCCAACCGTTAAAACACCTGAAGAAATATACAATGTGTGCGTTGAAGCCAACAGCGATAAAAATGTAATTGGCATAATTACCTGGATGCATACTTTTTCACCGGCCAAAATGTGGATAAACGGGCTTAAAATTTTACAAAAGCCCTTACTGCATTTACACACTCAGTTTAACAGGGATATACCATGGAGCGATATTGACATGGATTTTATGAACCTTAACCAAAGCGCCCACGGCGACAGGGAGTTTGGCTTTATGGTTACCCGCCTGCGCCGCAACCGTAAAGTGGTGGTTGGTCATTGGCAGGATGAAGAAGTGTTACAAACAATTGGCGGCTGGGCGCGTGTGGCGGCTGCGTGGGCTGACTGGCAGGGCGCAAAATTTGTGCGTTTTGGCGATAACATGCGCTATGTAGCGGTAACAGATGGCGATAAGGTTGAAGCGGAATTTAAGTTTGGTTTTTCTGTTAACACGCACGGCATTGGCGACCTGGTTAAGGTGATAAATGCAATAAGCGACGCAGAAGTTGACAGTTTAATTACGGTGTACGAGGATACTTATAAACTGGCTGCGGGCCTTGCAAAGCATGGCGCACAACGGCAGTCACTAATAGATGCTGCGCGTATTGAACTTGGCCTTAAAGCATTTTTGGAAAATGGTAACTTTAAAGGCTTTAGCGACACGTTTGAAGACCTGCATGGCATGATTCAACTACCGGGTATTGCGGCACAGCGCCTGATGGGCGCAGGCTATGGCTTTGCAGGTGAAGGCGACTGGAAAACAGCCGCGCTTGTGCGCGCAATGAAGGTGATGGGCAAAGGCCTTAAAGGTGGTAACAGCTTTATGGAAGACTATACTTACCATTTAGACCCTGCCAACCCGCTGGTGCTTGGCAGCCATATGCTGGAAATATGCGAAAGCATTGCAGACGGGCAGGCAAGCTGCGAGGTTCACCCGCTGGGCATTGGCGGCAAGGCCGACCCTGTAAGGCTGGTGTTTAACGTTGCCGGCGGCCCTGCGCTAAATGCGTCGCTGGTTGATATGGGTAACCGCTTCAGGTTATTGGTTAATACCGTTGAAGCCGTGGCGCCGGAACATGAACTGCCAAAGCTGCCTGTTGCCCGTGTATTATGGAAACCGGAGCCAGACTTTAAAACCGGCCTTGCTGCATGGATTTTAGCAGGCGGCGCACACCATACCTGCTACAGCCAAAACCTGTCAGCAGAGAACCTTGAAGATTTTGCCGATATAGCCAATATTGAATTTGTTCTGATAGATAAAAAGACTAATCTTTATAGCCTAAAGAATGAGTTGCGTTGGAATGAGATGTATTATAGATAGCTTTGATTTATGCTGAGTTGTAAATAGTTCATGGCTCATAGTTCATGGTTCATGGTGAAGAATGACAGGTCTTTTTGGAAGGTTGAGTGGCTTTGGGTTCATAGTTCATGGATTATAGTTCATAAGAAGAACGATGACTATGCTGACAACGCAGACTGATAAAACCCTTAAAAAATGGCATTTAGGTTTGAGGAATTGAAAATTTGGCAAATGGCTTTAAAGCTTACTAATGAAGTAGATCTGCTTGCTAAAACTTTTCCTGTTGAAGAACGATTTAGTCTTGCTTCTCAAATTAAAAGAGCGGGGGACTCTGTTTGTTTAAATATTGCCGAAGGCAGTACAGGACAAACAATACCGGAATTTAAAAGATTTTTGGATATTGCATTACGGTCAGCCGTTGAGGTGGTAGCGTGTTTATTTATTGCGGACTCAAGAAATTATGTAAAAGCTGATGCATTTAAAAAATTATATGGTGAGTATGAAATACTTTGCAAGATGATTACAAAGTTTCGTGATTCAATGTGAGGTGGTTCATGGTTCATAGGTAATAGTTCATGGCAAGAACGATAAATTTATTAAGAGGTTCGTTATTCTTGCCGTGGGTCAACCTAGCCATGAACTGTGAACCATGAACTAATAAAACACTCATCGTTCTTAGCCATGAACTATGAACCATGAACTATGAACTTTTTAAAACACTCATCGTTCTTGGCCATGAACTATGAACCATGAACTATGAACTCTTTAAAACATTCATCGTTCTTAGCCATGAACTATCAACCATGAACTATGAACTTTTTAAAACATTCATCATTCTTAGCCATGAACTATGAACCATGAACTATGAACTAATAAAACACTCATCGTTCTTAGCCATGAACTATGAACCATGAACTATGAACTTTTTAAAACATAACACTAACGATCAACGGCTATGGGAAAACTTCAGAATTTAGACAAGATAATCTTCGTCGTCTATTTTTTTATTGTTGCGGGATATGGCATTTACATCTACCGTAAAAAGAAAAAAGCAGTTACTGACACACATGACTTTTTTCTTGCCGAAGGTTCACTTACATGGTGGGCTATCGGCGCCTCGTTAATTGCCTCAAACATTTCAGCAGAGCAGTTTATAGGCATGAGTGGTAATGGTTATACCATTGGTGTAGCCGTAGCTGCATACGAGTGGATAGCTGCCATAGCGCTTATTATTGTGGCCGTGTGGTTTATACCGGTGTATCTTAAAAATAAGATATTTACCATGCCGCAGTTTCTTAAAACGCGGTATAACGAATCGGCTGCGCTTATCATGGCTATATTTTGGTTGTTCCTGTATGTGTTTGTAAATCTTACCTCTATCTTATACCTCGGTGCGCTGGCTATAAACAGCTTAACCGGCGGGGATGATACACAGTTTCATATCATCATTATTGCCTTATCCGTATTCGCGGTGTTAATTACACTGGGTGGTATGAAAGTTATCGGCTTTACTGATGTTATACAGGTGGCAGTACTTATTATTGGGGGCCTTGCAACTACGTATGTGGCATTAAGGGTGGTAAGTGAGCAGTTTGGATATGGTAAAAATGCACTGGAAGGGCTTAACCAACTTATTAAAGCTGCGCCTGACCATTTTCACATGATATTCGCGAAGCCGGATGCCGGTTCCACACAACACCAGGTAGATAACTACTTAACCATTCCAGGCCTTTTATCTTACGCTTGCGGTATATGGATAGTTAACCTTAACTATTGGGGTTGTAACCAGTACATTACACAGCGTGCATTGGGGGCCACGCTGCCTACAGCACGCAGGGGTATTTTATTTGCAGGATTTTTAAAGCTGTTGATGCCTATAATAGTTATGTTGCCGGGTATTGCTGCTTATGTACTGCACCAAAAAGGCCTGCTACAGGCGGAAATGCTGGACAAAGGTAAAGAAGTGGCAGACAAAGCTTACCCGGCTGTATTAAGCTTTCTTCCTACCGGTTTGGTTGGCTTATCACTTGCAGCGCTTACGGCAGCTATTGTGGCCTCACTTGCAGGTAAGGCAAACAGTATTTCAACCATTTTTACACTTGATATATACAAAAAATATGTAAAGAAAGACGCTGACGAAAAAAAGATGGTGCGTGTAGGGCGCATTACTATTGTTTTGGCAGTGATTGTATCTATACTGCTTACATGGAAGGATGCACTAAGTATAGGTGGCCAGGGTGGTTTCACCTTCATTCAAAAATACACCGGCTTTTTCAGCCCGGGTGTATTAGCCATCTTCCTGTTGGGTATGTTCTGGAAACGCACTACCGCAGCCGCAGCGGTAGCGGGTATCATATTCGGGTTTTTACTTTCAGTGTTATTTAATGTAAAAGCACCGCAATGGTTTGGGCACGATACATTTTTGTACACTGCCTACTCAACTATTGAAGGGGATAAAACCGTTTGGTATATACCTTTCCATATTTGTATGGGCCTTTCATTTATATTCACAGTAATATTAATGGCTATTATGAGCCTTGCCGGTCCAAAAATTAATCCCAAAGCATTTATATTTGAGAAGGGTATGTTTAAGATAGACCCTGGTGCGCTGGCAATGATCGTAATAACATTGCTTATTATCTCATTATTGTACGTAAGATTTTGGTAATATAAATAATAAACCCCTGCATTTTGCGGGGGTTTATTACACATTGATAAATAATTGTTTTTTTGACTTTTAAAATGTATTTCGCATGAAAAATCACTTCAAGCTTATTGGTTTTGCCTGTTTGCTGGTTGCAATTAATGCAACAGCGCAAACAACTATGCAGCTTACTGTTAACGCCAATACCCCCGGCGCAGTTATTAGTAAAAATATTTACGGGCATTTTAGTGAAGACCTGGGCCGTTGTATTTACGATGGCTTTTGGGTTGACCCAGCATTAAATGTTCCAAAAACGAGCCGCATAAGGATGGACGTGGTTGATGCGCTTAAAAAAATTAAGGTGCCTTTGCTGCGCTGGCCGGGTGGCTGTTATGCAGACCAATACCACTGGAGCGATGGAATAGGTGAACCATCAAAACGCGCTAAGCGTTTAAACAGTACATGGGGCATGGTGCTGGAAGATAATAGCTTTGGTACAGACGAGTTTTTGCAGTTGTGTAATTTAATTGGTTGCGAGCCTTATATAGCAGGCAATGTAGGCTCTGGCACACCGCAGGAAATGCAGAACTGGATAGAGTATCTTAACTACGACGGTAACAGCACGCTTGCAGAACTGCGCAAGAAAAACGGGCATGCCGCGCCTTATAAAGTTGCTTTTTGGGGCGTAGGCAACGAAAGCTGGGGTTGTGGCGGCAACATGACACCGGAGTATTACACAAATGAATATAAGCGCTATGCAACTTTTTGTACCAATTACCCCGGTGCACCCTTAAAAAAAGTTGTAAGCGGCCCTAATGCCGACGATTATAACTGGACAGAGGTTTGTATGAAAAATATTCACCCGTGGGATATGTGGGGCATAAGCATGCACTATTACACCATTGCTACCGGCAAGTGGGATGTAAAGGGCTCTGCTACACAGTTTAACGAAGACCAGTATTTTAGCGCTATAAAAAATTGTCTGCACATTGAAGACCTGGTAAATAAGCACAGTGCGATTATGGATAAGTACGACCCGCAAAAAAAGGTTGCCCTGGCGGTTGATGAATGGGGCATTTGGACGGATGCCGAACCGGGCACCAACCCGGCGTTTCTGTATCAGCAAAACAGCATGCGCGACGCTATTATTGCAGCAAGCACCCTTAATATATTTAACAACCATGCCGATAGGGTAAAGCTTGCAAGCCTTGCGCAAACCGTTAACGTACTGCAAGCCCTTATATTAACTGATAAGGATAAAATGGTGCTTACGCCAACATACCATGTGTTTGACCTGTATAAAGTTCACCAGGATGCAACATTATTGCCGGTGCAATTTTTTAGCCCTAACTATGCTTATGGTAAAGATGCTGTGCCTGCCATAAACGCCTCTGCCAGCAAGGATAAAGATGGCGCCATACATATAAGCCTTGTAAATGTAGACGCACATAATGCTATTAAAATAAGCACAACGCTGATGGGTGTAGCAGGTAAAACGGTAACAGCGCAGGTGTTAACGTCAGCCTCTTACACTGACGTTAACAGCTTTGATGCCCCCTTAAAAGTTAAACCTGCCGCGTTTACTGACTTTACAATGGCGAACGGCACACTTACTGTAAACATGCCTGCGGTAAGTGTGGTGGTGCTGGAGATAAGGTAAGTCATTGGGTCATTGGTCAGTAAGTCATCCAAACATTGCTCCTTAGTTTGTTACAGGTAATAAAGCCGGCATTGTAAGGTTAATAAAAGAATGATGTAGCGGGTTATGGTTAAAATAATTAAGTTTGTTTGAAACATTATTTATAAATTTTTAAAAAGTTATAACCCGGGGCATCCTTCGCCACCTGTGGAGAAGGGCCGGGGATGAGGTTAATATGAAACGATTGATGCTATATGTTGTTTTGTGTTTTGGTGTTTGCTTTATGCTTACGTCATGTGGTGGTAGCAATAGTACAGCTACAACGGCAACTCCCGATTCAACCACCGCGGCTAAAAAAGGCATTACCAAAGCAAGCTGGGGCAACTATGATGGTAAAGATGTGTTTTTGTTTACACTAACCAACAGCAAGGGTAACCAGGTGCAGATAAGCAACTATGGAGGTACAGTAACACACTGGACGGTTCCTGATAAAGCAGGCAACAAAAACAGTATTGTAGTGGGCTTCGACAGCCTTAGCGGCTACTTGGCGCACCCGCCATACTTTGGCGCGCTGGTTGGCCGTTATGGCAACCGTATTGGCAATGCACAATTTACTATTGATGGCAAAACATATAAGCTTGCGGCCAATAACGGCAAAAACTCGCTGCACGGTGGTTTAAAAGGTTTTGATAAGCAGGTTTGGGATGCATCAACTGAAAGCGATTCTGTGCCGGCGCTTACATTAAAGTACCTAAGTAAGGATGGTGAGGAGGGTTTTCCCGGCAATTTGAATGTTACGGTACAATACAGCTTAAGTGATGAAGATGAATTGAAGATTGAATACAGTGCAGAAACCGATAAGGCTACACCAATAAACCTTACCAACCACAGCTATTTTAATTTAACCGGCGATGTAAGCAATACCATATTAGATGAGTCGCTGCAAATAAAGGCAGATAACTATACACCGGTTGATACATCGCTTATAACAACAGGTAAAATTGAGCCAGTTAAGGGAACACCTTTTGATTTTACGGCACCCACAAAAATTGGCGCACGCATTAACCAGGTTAAAGGCGGTTACGACCACAACTTTGTATTGAACAGTAAAGATGGCAGCCTGCAATTAGCCGCTGTTTTAACTGACAGTATTAGCGGGCGCCAGCTTGAGGTATTTACCACAGAGCCCGGCCTGCAATTTTATACCGGCAATTTTTTAGATGGCCAGTTTAAAAACCATGACGGCAAACCTGTAAACCTGCATGATGCATTGTGCATGGAAACACAGCATTTTCCTGATTCACCAAACAAGCCCGGTTTTCCATCGGCTATATTAAAGCCCGGCGCTAAATACCATACGGTTACAGTGTATAAGTTGAGTGTAGGAAAATAGGATAATTACCCTTTAAACATATTTGTTGGCAGCCCTGTGCTGCCAATATTTTTTATAATAAACACACTGCCTGCAAGTGGTTGCATTTTTAACTCTACAACGGTTAGTTCTTTTCTCGCGGTGGTTATGTACATGTCGCCAAGCGCAGGGCCGCCAAATGTGCAGCAGGTAACATTGGCTACAGGAAAATGAATATGCTGCAATGCTTTGCCGGTTGCGGGGTTGTATTGTACAATTTGCCAGCCGCCGTAATATGCTATCCAAAGCATATTGTCGCGGTCAATCGTCATACCATCGGGATAGCCTTTTTCGTGCGATACATCAATCGCAATGCGTTTGTTGCTTATAACGCCCGTCTCAACCTCAAAATCGTAAGCTGCTATATGTCGTGTTGGTGTATCAATATAGTAAAGTGTTTTGCTATCTGCGGTCCATGCAAGGCCATTTGATATAGTTACATGCGGCACTTTTAAGCTGACCGAAAGATCAGTATCCAGCATATACAAACTGCCTGCGGCTTCCTTCTCATTAAACGGCATAGTGCCTGCCCAAAACCTGCCTGCCGCATCGCACTTGCCATCATTAAAGCGGTTGTTGGGCAACAGTTCTTCCGGGTTGGTTATAAACTGTAAGGTTTTATTATCAAAGTCAACATAATAAAAGCCATGCTGCATAGCAGCAACAAGGCCACCACCTTTCCTGGGCACTATTGCGCCAACTAACTGCCCTACATTAAAGGTTGAATGTTCGCCGGTAGCAATGCAAAGCCTGTGTATGTCACCGGCTAAAATGTTAACCCAATACAGGTAATTATTATCCGCATCCCACACCGGGCCTTCACCTAACAAATATTCACTTTCAATTAATACTTCGGGTGTATGCATGTTTTTATTTTTAGTTAGTCCTTTATAATAATATTACAAGGGTAGCCCCTACTGCGCATGTGAGAAATATTTAATTATGTCTTCTACAAACGGGTAGTGCCTGTGGCACATATCGTAGCTAAGTGTTGTATATTCTTAAAAATGACGACCTGTTTGTTAAATACCAACTGATCATTCCATGGCATCTGTTGTTGCGTCGCAAGCACTTCATCTATATCTTTTCATGGCAACAAAAAAATCAAACGCTACTTAAACCACTCATTACTATATAAAATTCACTTCAATCAGCTATCAACAATAAAATGCACTCATCATTCACACACTGTCATCCATCAACTGTCAACTCTTTTTAAACTCAATACGGCGACGGGCTAACCGATGTCCACCCGCCATCTACCACCAGGCTTTGCCCGGTAATATGCCTTGACGTTGGCGATACTAAAAATAATGCAGCGTTAGCAATATCTGCAACCGTTGCAGGGCGGCCCATAGGTGTTATGCGGCTCCAGGTGTTTTCATAATCTTTATCTTCAACAGTACGTTCTGTTTTGGTAGCGCCGGGTGCAATGGCATTGATGGAAATATTATATGGCGATAGCTCAACTACCAGGGTTTTGGCAAGCATTTCAAGGCCGGCCTTCGTCATGCCATAAGCGGCTAAATTTTTATGCGCCTGGTGGCCTGTAACCGACGACATAAATAACACGCTGCCGCCACCCTGTTGTTTTTTTATTTGCGCGGCTGCTGCCTGCGCAAGAAAAAAACTACCACCTAAATTAACGTTCATTACGCGTTGCAGGGCGTCTTGCTTATAGTCAAAAAAATCACCGAAGAGTGTTATGCCCGCATTGGCAACGGTTATGGTAAGTTTACCAAATTGTTGCACAGCGGCATCAACCATGCTTTGTATAAAGGCTACATCGGCGGCATCGCCTGCCATAGCTATGCAGGCGCCTCCCTCATGGTGAATTGTTTCTGCTGCTGTTGTTGCAAGCGCTTCATCCACATCATTCAATACAACAGAAGCGCCTTGTGCGCAAAGCTGCCGGGCTATTTCAAAACCAATGCCCTGGCCTGCCCCGGTAACTATGGCTACCTGGTTGGTAAATGGTTTATAGTTCATAGTCGTTTGGTTCATAGTTCATGGTTCATGGTTGAAGAAGTACATGGCCGGTGGTCCATAGTCCATGGTGGTTTAGTTTATATTTCTAGCTTCGTATTTTGCACTTGCTCAGCCGTTCGAAAATTAAATGTTCTTCATCATTGTTTTTGTTTTCACCAACAATGTTCTCCTTCATTGATCTAATACATTTATGTACTATTTGCCGGTGAAAACACCAGCAAAGGTGGAAAAAGTTGCAATTTTAATTTTGTTTTAGCCATCAACTTATTTTGTTGGGCTAAAGCTCGTAATATATTTCATTACTACCCCGTCCTAAAGAGCGGCGCAATTAAACTCGCTCAATGCGAGTCTCTCAGCACCTCGCTGCCGCTTGCGCCGCGTAAAAAATCCATGTCAGCGCCAAGGTGAGCCTGCTCAACATGTTGCTGGTATAACTGCACATAACCGCGTGTAACCTGCTTGTGCGTTGGTTGCCATTGCTGTTTACGCAATGCCAGTTCTTCATCCGTAACTTCAAGGCGTAATATACGGTTCTGCACGTCAAGCGTTATTACATCACCGTCCTTCACTATTGCCAGAGTACCGCCGGCGGCCGCTTCTGGGGATACATGCAATACTACCGTACCAAAGCCTGTGCCGCTCATGCGGCCATCGCTTATGCGCACCATATCAGTAAGGCCGCGCTCTAATAATTTTTTGGGCAGGTTCATGTTGCCCACTTCTGCCATGCCGGGGTAACCAATAGGGCCAACATTTTTTAAAACCAGCACACTATCGGCTTCAACATCCAGCTCAGGGTCATCAATGCGGGCTTTATAATCTTCAATATTCTCAAAACAAACAGCCTTGCCACGATGCTGCATTAAATGTGGCGAGGCGGCAGATGGCTTTAATACCGCGCCATTTTCGCACAGGTTACCTTTTAATACCACAAAGCCGGCAACAGGGTTAAAAGGCTTGTCTATTGAAGTGATCACATCCTCGTTATAATTTACCGTTGCTTCAACATTCTCGCCAATGGTTTTGCCATTAGCTGTAACTGTTTTTGTATGCAGCAGTGTTTTAAGTTCCTTCATTACTGCGGGCAGGCCGCCTGCATAATACAGGTCTTCCATAAAATATTTTCCTGATGGCTGCACGTTGGCGATCAATGGTATTTTTTTACTAAGCCTGTCAAAATCATCCAGCGTTAAGTCAACACCAATCCTTCCTGCAATGGCAGTAAGATGTATTACGAAATTGGTGCTGCCGCCTATGGCTGCGTTGGTAACAATAGCGTTCTCAAAAGCTTCGCGTGTAAGTATGTCGCTAAGCTTCATATCTTCTTTCACCATTTCAACAATACGCCTGCCTGTCATATGCCCCAATGCTTTGCGCCTGCTGTCTGCGGCAGGTATAGCCGCGTTTTCAGGCAACGACAATCCCAGCGATTCAACCATGCATGCCATTGATGAAGCGGTACCCATTACACCGCAATGCCCATCACTGCGGCAAAGGCCTGCTTCAGCTTCCTGCATGTCGCGATTGTCCATTTCGCCCAGTTTATATGCCTGTGCAAAGCGCCATATATCAGACGTACTTATTTTTTTGCCCCTGTAATTGCCTATAAGCATTGGCCCGCCTGATATTACGATAGTAGGCAGGTTAACGCTGCATGCACCCATTATTAATGATGGTGTTGTTTTATCACAGCCGCACATCAGCACTACACCATCAACCGGGTTGGCGCGGATGGATTCTTCCACATCCATACTGGCAAGGTTGCGGTATAACATGGCGGTGGGTTTCATTTGTGTTTCGCCCAGCGACATTACAGGAAACTCAACAGGAAAGCCACCAGCTTCGTAAATCCCATTTTTTATAAATTGTGCAAGCTCTCTAAAATGCCCGTTGCATGGTGTAAGCTCGCTCCATGTATTGCAAATGCCAATAACCGGCTTGCCTTCAAACAGGTGCGATGGGTAGCCCTGGTTTTTCATCCATGCACGGTAAATAATGCCATCCTTGCCTGTTTTGCCAAACCAGTTTTTGCTGCGTAATTCCATAATTAATTTATTTCAGTATATGCTGTTGTAGTAAATGTTTGCGTTGTTTGATGCAGCAATGTAAAACGTTTTATGGTAATTCCCACACATCAACCGCGTAGGCGGGTAATGTGGCGCTTATTGTTTTAGCATCCACCGTAATATCTTCATGCCCAAACAAGCGCTTAGTAACAGCTTTGCCATTACCGGTTTTTAATATAAACTGGCTGGTAAATGTTTGTTGCGTATTTGAAAGGTTAACCGAAATAAATATAACAGTTTTATTATCAAGCCGCATAAACGAGAAAACGTTGGCATTGTTATTACTATTATTATAGTCAACCAGTGTAGTGCCTTTGTATAACGCAGGGTTGCTTTGCCTTACCTTAATAATATTTCTATAAAAATTGTACAGCGATTGCGGATCGTTTTGTTCTTCTTCCAGCGAAACACCATCGTTTGGTATAAGGTTGGTACTGTCCCACCAGCCGCCGGTGTTTTTATACCATATTGCCATGCCTTTGCCTGTGTCTGCTTTATACCATTCAAATGCTTCACGCATGGGTATATCATTGCCATCGGTACTTCCAAACCTGCCAAAGCCGCCTGCGCCAAACATGCCAAGCTCCTGGCCGTAATAAATAGAAGGTGTTCCACCTAATAAAATATTTAATGCGGCGCCTACTCTTTCTTTGCCCGGGTTTTTACCGACTGCTGAGGCAAATCTTTTCATATCATGGTTCTCAATAAATACCACCTGGTTGTTAACAAGTTTTGTGGTAAAGGTATTGTCAACAGCTTTTGCAAGCTCAGCCTTATTGAATGATGCAATAGCTTTTTGCAGGTTAAAAGCAAACACCCTGTCTACATGGCCGCTGTCTAAATAATCGTTGCCATAGTCGTTCCAGTCGGCCTGCTCTGCTGTTATAATTAATGCGGGGTTTATTTGTTTAAGCTTGGCAAGCAGTGGCCCCCAAAACTTGTCAAACAGGTTGGTTAGCCTGTGCTTTACATCAAGGTCATCCATCATGTGGTCAAGGCGAAAGCCGTCAACACCATCATCAAATTTGCCATCACTGTTAGGGTCAACAAATTTTTTAAACAATTGGTAGTTGTATTCCTGCACACCTTTGCTATATAAGTTGGCTGTTGTTATTTGTTTTGCAACATTATTATAACCCGTAAGGCCATGCACGCCAAACACAATGCTGCTGGGCTTTTTGTTTGCACTGTCGTCCCACAAAATATAATCGCTGTATTTTGATTGTGTGTTGCCGTAAGCATCCTTCCACCAAAGCTGGTCTTCGGTAATATATTGCGTTTCCATATCAAGGTAAAGCTTCATACCGCGGCGGTGTACCTCTTTTACAAGCTGTATAAAATCCTGCATGGTGCCATACCTGGGGTCAACCTTATTGTAATCACTGGCAAAGTAGTTATGGTAATAAACTGACTCGTAAATGGGTATGGTAAGGATGGATGTAACACCCAAATTTTGTAAATAGCCAAGCTTACTGCGCAGGCCGTTAAAATCGCCGTGCAGGTCCCCATTTCCATCATAAAAGCTGCGCTGAAAAACATGGTAAATAATTTCGCCTTTTGCCGGTGCGGCGTTTTGGGAACGGCTTACGTATGCTAAGCAGCAACATAGTATCAACAATATATTTTTCAAGCGCATGGCAAATACGTTTATTACCGCAAACGTACATACACAGCGGCATATTTTACAATTCTTTATCAAACACAGTTGTATATTCGTTATTGCTTTGTACAATAATAAAACCCTTATTCAGTAACAAACCACCCCTTAAGTACACATGGATATATCAATATTGCTGTTTATAGTAGTAATTATTTTACTGGTAGTTATTTTGGGCAGGCTTGGTAATAATACTACCGCCATAAGGCATATGCAGGATAGCCTTGACCAGTTAAGAAGAGAGATATTTAGAAGGGAAAAAGAGGAAGCAGCAAAACAAGCAGTTACAGAGGAATATAATAAGCCGCCTGCAAGCCCCGCACCTGTTACACCGCCTGACCCCCCAAAAAAACCGCCCATTGTTTTTACGCCTGTTGATGAAGAGAAAGAAACTGAACTTGTTTTTGAGCAGCCTAAACCTCAACCGGTATACTCAATAGATACAACGCCTATAACTACCCGGCAAATACCACGCACGCCGCAGGTGCAGCAGCCGGTTGAGCCGGAGGAATCATGGTTTCAAAAATGGCTGCGCGATAATCCTGATATAGAGAAATTTATTGGCGAAAACCTTATTAATAAAATTGGTATTGCCGTGCTGGTATTGGGCATTGGCTTTTTTGTAAAATACGCCATTGACCAAAACTGGATTAAAGAAGCCGGCCGTGTTTGCATTGGCTTATTTTGCGGGGCTGCTTTAGTGGGCCTGGCGCACAAGCTGCGTAAAAATTATCATTCATTCAGCTCAGTGCTGGTAGGTGGCGGGCTTACTGTGTTTTATTTTACCATTGCATTAGCCTTTCAGCAATATGGTATGTTTGGGCAAACGCTGGCTTTTATTATAATGGTTGTAATAACCATTTTTGCTGTGCTGCTGGCCATATTGTATAATAGAATTGAACTTGGTATTATTGCTACGGTGGGTGGCTTTGTTGCCCCGTTTTTAGTAAGCAACGGGCAGGAGAATTATATAGCGTTGTTTACTTACCTGGCTATTTTAAATGCCGGCCTTATTGTACTGGCCTACTACAAACGCTGGCGTGTGCTTAATTTTATTGCTTTTGCATTTACCCAAATTATTTACCTGGGCTGGATAACCGCCAGAAGTGGTACGCCTGTATTTAGCAACAAGGGCACGTTTTTGTTTGGTACTATATTTTATGCCATGTTTTTGGTGATGAATATTATACACCATGTAAGCCGCGGCAGCAAATTAAAAGCGTTTGATTTTATTATTCTGCTTAGCGTTAATATTTGCTTTTATAGTGCAGGTGTGTATTTGCTAAGTGGCGAAGGATTGACTGCTTACAAAGGTTTGTTTACGGCTATTTTGGGTGTTATAAACCTTGCGCTTGCCTGGTTATTTTTTAAGCAAAACAGGGCAGACAAAAACTTTATTTACCTGCTTATTGCCATAACGGTAACATATATTTCCCTTGCAGCGCCAGTGCAGTTAAACGGCAATTACATTACTATGTTTTGGGCTGCCGAAACGGTGGTGTTGCTGTGGCTGTACCAGCGAAGCTTTATAAAGCTGCTTAAGTATGCATCGTTTTTGGTAAGCATATTAATGCTTGGCAGCCTGTTGATGGATTGGGGCAATGTTTACTTCCAGGTATACGACCGTGACGTGGCACATACTATTGCTGTTATTGCTAACAAAGGTTTTACAACGGGCATAGTAAGCGCTGTGGCTATGTTTATTGCATACCGGTTATTTAAAAAAGAAGCGGATAGTTATTACCTGCCCGGCATTACCAATAAGCTGGTGCGAAGATTTTATGTTGTGGTATTTATTGTGCTGCTGTTTTTTACAGGCGCACTTGAAATAAGCAATCAATTTGCAGGCAGGTTTGCTGATATTGGTTTGTGGTTTATATACCTGCAACTGTTTACCATTGCGTTTTTTACTATACTATTTATGGTTGTTGATAAGGTACGCCCCGCTGCATTGGGTGTGCTTAGGGTTATTTTGCCGCTTGTAATTTTTGTATTATACCTGCTTAACACAGGGAATGTATATATAGCGGAAAAGAAAATGCTGGTATCGGGCGAATATAAGGTTCACTTGCTGGCTGCATGGTTAAGCGTTGTTTGTATGCTGCTGCTTATTTATAAAACCATACAGTTTATGCGGATGCAAAAAAATGCTGCACCACAATTATTGCAACTGTTTACATGGTTTACAACAATTGCCATAATTGCTTTATTAAGCATTGAGTTGCGCAACCTTTTTGTTTGGATCTATTATTACGACCGTACTTCAATTGAATATGCAGAGAATGTTTATGGCAAGGCAGGCTTGAGTATTGTATGGGGCTTGTCTTCGTTTATTGTTATATGGCTGGGGCTGCAACGCAAAGTAAAGGCGCTGCGAATTATAGCACTGTTATTATTTGGCATTACGCTGATAAAGTTGTTTGCGTACGATATTCAAAATGTGCCGCCTGCGGGTAAAATAATTGCGTTTATTTTATTGGGTGTGGTGCTGCTGCTGGTATCGTTTATGTATCAACGGTTAAAAAAACTTATTATAGATGATAAGACTGCTGAGAAATAGTGTTTTGCCCCTATTGCTATTGCTGTGCATGCATGGGCATGCGCAGTTTAGAAATAAAGCGGCATTGGAACCTGTTGCAAAGACAGGGTTTTATCGTATTGAGGTAACACCAGAACTAAGCAGTTACCTAAAAACTGATTTTAGTGATCTGCGGATAATGGATGAAGGGGAGAGGCAGGTGCCGTATGTGGTTAAAGAACGGGTAATGATGTACTACGACACGGTTTTTACAAAATTAAGTATCATAAGCAACAAACCGGGAGACAGCGGGCGAAGCACCATTGTAATAAAAAATGAAAAAGATAGAATGATCAGTTCTATCGGATTGGTTACACGAAATAATGCAGTAAGCCGCACAATTGATATAAGCGGAAGCGATGACAACAATAAATGGTATTCCATAACAGAAAATGGAACAATTGAAAAGCGATTTACGCAAGGCAGCGACAAGTATCTTCAACTTATCAGTTTCCCTTTTAGCTCGTATAGATATTTTAGGCTTACTATTTATAATGGCAACCATGATCCCGTAAACATTATTTCAGTTGGTGCATACGAGGATTTTCAGTTTGGCTATACAAATCCTTATACGTCTAATCCCAATAGCATTTTTAGGCAGGTAGACAGCAGTGACGGCAACTCTTATGTGTGGGTACATGATGCAATGCAGTTTCACAAAACATATTTAGGCCTTTACGTATCGGGCCAAAAATTTTTTAAAAGAAAAGCGACTTTAATCGTTGGAAATGGCAGCACTATATCATTCACAATAAATACCGATACAACAGCTACAGCGATACCACCCTTTAAAGCAAATAATTGGAGTATAGTAATTTATAACGGGGATAATCCGCCCTTGAGCGTTTCTAAGATTGTGACATCCCAGCAAACAAAGCGAATCACAGCATGGCTTGACTCCGGCAAAACGTATCATCTTGAAATGAACGACTCTTTTGCAGTTGCGCCGGTGTACGATCTGCAACAATTTAAAGACAGTATACCTAATGGTGTTACTGAATTGAAGTATTCAAATATTCAACCGGTAGAAATAGCAAGGCCTGCAGCTGCCACAGGCTTTTTCAAACAATCATGGCTATGGCCTGTGATGATAGGTGTGTTGGTGGTGCTTGTGTTGTTTACGGTTAAGTTAACAAGAGATATGAGTGGAAAGCGTACATAGTGAGACGACAGACGTGAAACGTGAACGACAAACATGAAACGTTCGATACCAAAAATATTGTAGCTAATATTGAACCCCACTTCGGAGGTTCTTGTATCATCCTCAAATTCTTACCATCGGATTTTATCCGGGGCTATTCAAATTAAACCCCTTAACAGGGGTTTGAAGAAGATTTTCGTCTCTATGTATGAGAGCAGGGGTTAGTTATTTTTCGCCATGCCGAACACTGACGGAGTAGAAAAACCTTCAAGGCTTGCGCGGTTGTCAAACGGGATTTGCAGCACACGAGTGCGACGCAACGATGCTGCCATGAGGTTATATTGCCGGGTACATAATCTACACGCCCCAAAGGTTACGGTTTAAATATTCATTGGTTAACACACCATGTGGATCGTATTGTTTTACTATTTGCTGAAAGGCCGTCATTTTTGTGTATAGTTGCTGCAGCCTGCTATGCGGTGTGCTAAACAATTTACCCCAGTGTGGTTTTGCGTTAAACGGCGCGAGCGCTGCTTCAATTTGTGGTAACAGTTTTTGCACCGCAGGCCACTCTGGCTTCCAGGTAAAATGTATAGTAGTGCTGGGTTGTCTGTAGCATGGGCTCATCCATAAGCCGTCTGCATCAATTGTGCGTATCTCGGTTATAAACAAATGTGGCGTAATTTGTTCGTGCAGCTTTTCAACTGCCATCATTGCGGCGTATGAGTGTTCGCGTGGTACAAAATATTCTGTTTGTAATTCCTTACCGCTGCTGGGGGTAAAGCCCATTTTGAAATGAGGCAGGCGCTCGTGCCAGGGGCCGGGAACACCCATTTGTTCAGTACAGTTAATTGCATCAAGGGCAATGATGGGATGAACATTTTTGGTAGCTGCTTTGGCACCGTAAAACTCAGCACGCGGCGTGTATTTTTCGCCGGGCGCTACACGGCTTTTTACCCATACTTCGCTAACGTTTTTATTGGCCCAGTCAGTAAACAGGCTAACGCTGTAACCTGCGCCCATTATAGCATCAAAATTATGCTCAAGCTGCTGCATGCTTAGGTTTTCAAACACGTTTTGGCGTACCAAAAACGTGGGCTGTATGTGCAGTGTAACTTTGGTGACTACGCCAAGCGCACCAAGGTTTACAACTACTGCATTAAATGCATCGCCATCTTTTTTGGTTAGTTGTTTAACATCGCCGGACGCGGTTACAATTTCAAGCCCTGTAACTGCTGACGAAAGGTTGCCATTTTTTACACCCGAGCCATGCGTAGCCGTGGCGCAACTGCCGGCAACAGATATATGCGGGAGCGATGCAAGGTTGTGCAACGCATAACCGTGTTTATGTAAATACTCAGCAAGTGTACCATAGCGTGTGCCTGCATTAACGGTTACCGTGTTTTCTGCTGCGTTTATGGTTATGGCCGGGTCCATTTGAGTGAGTGATATAAATTCATTTTTGCTGTCGGCAATGTTATTAAAGCAATGGCGTGTGCCAAGCACTTTAAAATTTTTATGCTGCTTTACAAAGCTCTGCACTTGCTCAACCGACATGGCATTGGTAAGTTTATCAGTACCGTAGGTAAGGTTGCCTGCCCAATTGGTTAAAGTACTGTTGTGTTGTGCCCACGATGTTATGGGGTTAAGCGCCGCACCTGCAACTGCCATGGATGATAGTTTTAAAAAGGTTCTTTTTTTCATATTTCATATAGCTTGCGTTAAAGCTACAAAAAGGTTTTGGGTTGTGCGGCCTTTGTTTTGGGTTTTGTGTTTTGCGTTGGTGCAGGTTTAACAACAATGTATCCTCTACGAACGATTGTAGCGAAGATTATGTTTTTCTTTTTTTTCCTGACACAAAAAAGTAACAAACTTGCCTGCCGTCAGGCAAGAAAAGTCAAGGCTCGCGAAAAAAGCCTAAAAATCGATAGATGAGTCTAAAATGAAATAGTTGAAGCCCATCAAAAAGCCCTGAACAAGCAGCACTTTTGTACAAATAATATAATTGTACTTCAATAGTCGGGTTTCATTTTTTAACGCCTCTTCTATCAATTTTTTTAACGACTTTTTTCGGATGCCGTTTGCTGTCTTGTCTAATACACTACCGTTATACCGCCGCCCCAGCCCATGTCGCTGTCGTAATGGGTGGAAAGTGAAAAGTATTTTGTAATAACGTATTGAAGGCCGGCCATATATTCCCTGTCAGTGTTAGCTAAAAAATTTAAGCGCAACCTGCTTGTTAAAGGTACGCCCTCGCGGCCCAATTGCAGGCGCAGCTTGCCATTCATGTCAACCCGTGCATCGGCGGTTATAAGTAGTGGCAATATATATTGAATGCCTGCGCAAAGTACGGTGCGGTTGTTTTTTGTATCGTATTGGCCAAACATCGTTTTGGCATCCAGGTCGCCCTTTCTGTAACGATAATCAAAACCAATGTACGGCATCCAAAACTGCATACGGCCAAGGTAGCGGCCAATATGCGTTTCGCTGGCATAACCGCTTGTGCCATTAAGTCCTATACGCCATTCTGTTTTTAAGTTGTAGCGGGTATTGCTTAACATAGCTTCACCATCACTTCCATTGCTTTCAAGCCCAATTTTTGCATAGGGGTGTATCATACGGTCGTCCATGTACACCATGTGCTTTGCCATTTCGCGGTCTGGTACTTCTGTATTAACCGTTGAATCTTCATATTCAAATATTCGCCCCATGCCGCTCATCATGTGGTATAATATATGGCAGTGAAAAAACCAGTCGCCATAAGCATCACCCCTAAACTCGAGGGTATCGGTTTCCATGGGCATAATGTCCAGCGTGTTTTTTAGCGGCGCGTAATCGCCGTTACCATTCAACACCCTGAAGAAATGGCCATGCAGGTGCATAGGGTGGCGCATCATAGTATTGTTATATAAAATAATGCGCACGTTTTCACCGCGCTTTATTTTTATGTAATCCGTTTCGCTTACTGTTTTGTTATTGATCGTCCACACATAACGGTTCATGTTGCCGGTAAGGTTAAAATGCAGCTGAGTAAAAGGGCCGGGCGGCAAAGTTGTTTTTTCGGGCGAGCGCAACATACCGTAGTTAAGGGTAACCATATTTTTAGCAGCGCTGCTCCTGACCATGTTCATACCCGGCATATCATTCATAGTTTTGCCACTGTCGTTTGTTGCAAGGCCGCTGCTTTTTAATTCAGTATACATTACCATGTTCATATCCATCTGCTGGTTGCCCATTTGCATGCCCATGGCATTCATGTTTCCATTCATATCCATCATGCTGTTCATCATCTTCATGCCTTCAAAATAATTAAGGCGGGGCAATGCAGGCGCAGGCATTTGCGTGCCGTTACCAAGCCATAATGATGTTGAACCGGTACGGTCTTCAGCAGTGGCTTTAAATTCGTACTGCATATTAGCGGGCACGGTAACAATTATGTCGTACGTTTCGGCAACGGCAATCATCATGCGGTCAACATCAACCGGCACAACATCTTTACCATCGTTGGCTACAACAGTTATTTTGCCACCTGCATATTGCAGCCAAAAGTACGTTGATGATGAGCCGTTAACTATGTGCAGCTTTATTTTATCGCCTGCTTTTAACGCAGGCAACTGTTGTTTTTCCGCACCATTAAGCGTAAACTTATTGTAGGCCACATCACTTACGTCCATCGCCGTCATACGTTTCCATTCATTGGTAAGCTTTGTGGCGAAATAGCCTTTCGTAATGGCCTCACCATAATTTTGTGTACTGCCTTTTTTTATTTGATACCAGTCTGTAGCGTTATGCAGGCTGCGGTCAACCTGGCCTGGGTTTTCATCGGTCCAGTCGCTAAGCAGCATAGTGTAATCTGTGTTGTATTGTTTTGCTGTGGTTTGTTCACCACGCTTATAAATTACAATAGCGCCGTATAAACCACTTTGCTGTTGCAGCCCTAAATGGCTGTGGTACCAATATGTACCATTTTGTACAACAGGAAAAGCATACAAATGTGTTTCACCTGGCGCTATGGGCCTTGTAGTTAAATACGGAACACCGTCTGCTTCATTGGGCAGCACCAGGCCATGCCAGTGTATGGAGGTGGTTTGTTTGCTTTTGTTATGCACGTATACCCATGCAGTATCGCCTTCAGTAAAATATAATACCGGTGCGGGTATGCTGCCGTTAATAGCCATAGCCGGCCTGTGTTTGCCGGTGTACCGCACTACAGTATCAGTAACATATAGGTTGTACACTTTTTTTTTGGGCTGGCTGCCAGGTTGGTTTGTGTATGTAAGGCTATCCTGCCTTGCGGGCGCAGGCATTTGCATGTGCATGTGTTGGGCATTAAGCGTTAAAGGCGCTATTAACAGCAACAGCATGCTGGTTATTTGTAAAAGAATATGTGGTTTCATTTGATGCTCTGCTATTGGAAGAGATTCTTTCAATGAAGTAGAATGTTATTTGGCGAAGGATCCGCTTAGCATTGTTTAATGCAGTTGCATTTTTTCAATGCTTTTATACAGTTCTTATGCAATGACGCTGCTTTTGCCCTGCCTTTTATTTGCTTTCTTTTTCTTGAAAAAAAGAAAGTAACAAAGAAAATTTAAGGCCCGGCCGAAACGCACAGCACGTCGGGCCAATGCCCGCGCCTCCCCTTGTGTAACTGCATGTGTTTTATTTTTACCAGGTTGCGTGATACTGCATCCCGCTGAGGTTTTCGCTTTTGACTTTGGCAACAAGTTGCGTTTTACCTAACCTCCGGGACCGGGTTCCAACACCACTTTTAATGGCAGCATTTGCTATTTGTCGATGCTTTTAGTTAAATACGCATAATAAAAAGCGTATAGCTGCTGCATGTGAGAGATTGCATGTAAACCTGTAGCTGAAGGGGCAAGTATTATTTGCGTGTTACTGTATTGTATTCTGCACTTTACCGCAGGTAAGCATTTGGCTGCCGTAGTAAGGATTTTTAATTTCCTTATCCTTGCTGAGCCAGTATGCTTTTTGCATGGGGCAGTAGTCCTCGTACACCGGTGTGGCTGAAATTTTTGCAGTCTTGGCCAGCGTGTACATATTGAGCGAAAGATTTGCGAAGTGTTCGCGCTGGTGGCTTATGTCCTGCACCTCGGAAATATGCCTTGCATCAAAGCTCAGCTTTTCCTGCAAAGGTGTAAATGCTTTGCTTTCGTCTGCAGAAAGCTGCGTTGCATCAACACCTTTAATAGCAGTTAACAAAGCGGCGGCTTTTTTTGAAGCAGCAGCAGCGTCAGATGCAATAAGGGCATCTTTAACATCGTAATACAGGTTTAACACGTTGGCAAGCTGGCTTGTTGCAGCGCCTTTGTTGGCAAAAGCCTGTGCTGAGAAAAGAAAAATTGCAGCAGGTACTATCAGCATTCTGCCGATGTATGTATAAAATGTAGCGCGGTTTATATTAGTGGTCATAATAAATTAATTTGAATGTTTAAAATATGGATTACATAACCCGGTTATAAGCACAAAGCGCAATCAAATTAGCCACACATTGTTCTTTAAATATAGCTTTTGCTTTTGCAGGCCGGGCGGTGCATGGCTTGTATTTTCAACTACGGCGCTAACCTTAGGCAACACTATAGTATTAATAATAAAAGGTGTTACAACAGCATGTGACAAAACATTGGCTGCCTCGTATACAGGGCTTGTAAGCTGGTCTGCATAAAGCTTTATTTGTTTACATTCTTCCCTGCAGCAGCCGTGGGCTTTGGTTTTAGGCATGCCGCAGTTGCTGCAAACCGCGTTTTTACGTTCAACAAAACTTATGCCTGTAAGCTTGTTCATGCAATAGTGTATATGCACAGTTGCACCAATGGCTGCCGAGCCATATAACAACAACATACATATTGCAACTACTTTTTTCACCGGCGTAAAATTAGGGAATATTACAGGACCGGGATATGATTTTTGTTAGTTTAACATTTAGGGAAGGGCAACGGGCTACGTGACGGCAGGAGTTTTGAGAAGGGGTGAAACAGGGTGCGCCTGTTATACCAGGAGGCCGGATTTAAATACGCTGATATTTAAGCATTACATTTGTAACTATACTTACAAAATGTACAACGATAGCTTTCTGCAAAAAAAGTTAAGCGAGCGCAAAGCGCTTGATGCGTTCCGCAGCCTTAGATTGCCTTATGGCAAAGTTGATTTTTGCAGTAACGATTATTTGGGCATTGTAAAAAACAACCTGCTAACCGTTAACGCACCGCAGCCTGTTGTGCATTTTTCGCCCACCAATAAACCTGTAAGCCAGGCGGCAAACCAGCAACAGGCAAACCGGCAACTATCGCCGGCAAGCGGCTCAACAGGCTCGCGGCTGTTGGCGGGTAATTATACGTTGATAGAAGAAACTGAAAATATTATTGCAACCTTTCACCAAAGTGAAGCGGCGCTTATTTTTAATTCGGGCTATGATGCAAACCTTGGTGTGCTTTCATCCATTCCGCAAAAGGGCGATACAATTTTGTATGATGTATTATCGCATGCCTCTATAAGGGATGGTATAAGGTTATCGTTTGCCAATGCATTTTCATTTGAGCATAATGATACAGATGACCTGGAAAAGAAACTAAAGCAGGCAAAGGGTACTGTTTTCGTGGTAACAGAATCGGTGTTTAGTATGGATGGCGATATATGCCCATTGACAGAAATACTTGCTTTATGCAAAAAATACAATGCGCACCTAATACTGGACGAGGCGCATGCTACCGGGGTTGTGGGCGGGAAGGGCGAGGGGCTTGCGCAACACCTGCAACTGCACCGGGATGTTTTTTGCCGCATGCATACCTTTGGCAAAGCCTGCGGCTGCCATGGCGCTGTGGTGCTGGGATCTGGCAGTTTAAGAGATTATCTTATCAACTTTTCGCGCAGCTTTATTTATACCACGGCTTTACCCGAACAAACCGCTGAGCATATAAAAACAAGCTATACCGTTTTTCCTGCCATGCATGCTGAAAGGGAACATTTAAATACACTGATAGCAGCATTTCAATCTGCGGAAGTTGTGTATGAAAAATTGGTTTCCACAACACCTGTACAGGTGGTATTGGTACCGGGTAACAGCGCGGCAAGAAAACTGGCTGATAGCCTGCAGCAAACAGGGTTTGATGTGCGCGCTATATTGTACCCAACCGTACCGAAAGAAAAAGAGCGGCTGCGCATTGTGCTGCATGCATTTAATACGGTTGAAGAAGTGGATAGGCTGGTGAAAGTGTTGAAATGAAGACTGACGCGAAGGCTTAACCACCCGCCACGGCGGCAGGCATAGAAAAAGGAAAGAAAACCAAGGGTTTAAAGGATACATAGTGACCATCTTATATAGCAACCAACAGAATATTTCTTCCTACTTTTACACCTTAAAACCTAACTTAAATAACAAGCGATGAAACCTGGTAAACCCGGCCTTAGCAAGGGCTATCTTGTTGGTATAATTGCCTTAACTATAGTGCTTCCTGCTGTAAGTGTTTTTATTGAAATGGTAGTACATAACAATGCCCCTGTTTCGGTGGTTTTAGTTGGCAAGTGGTTTATTTTTTGGGCCAGTGGGATGCGGCTTTTTGTTGCAGGTTTAAAACAGGTGTTGCAGCCCGGGTTTACAGCAAAAAACATTTTTCATTTGCAAGGCACCGAGGCACACGTTATTATAACAGAACTTGGGTTTGCCAATATTTGCACCGGGCTGGTGGGCCTTTTGTCGTTGTTCTTTCCCGGCTGGCGTATTGTTAGCGCCTTCGGAAGCGGGTTATATTATGGCCTGGCGGGTATTTACCATATAATAAAAAAACCAGTTGGCCCAAATGAACAGGTAGCGCTGGCATCGGATATCGTTATTTTTATTGCCCTGGCGGCGTATACGATGTTGATGTTTGGCGTAAACCTTTAATGCCTTTATATTTTTATAGCATTAGACCAAACAATTTTATCATCGGTCATTTTACTTCTGTTTGGAAAATCCAAAAGGTAAGGCGGGGTTTTATTTTCGGGCTTTATTATATACATGCCTAAAAACAATGTGAAAAAAACCAGCGTTTTTCTCTGCTATCCACCTCACTTCAGAATTTGCACAATATTGTTTTATATTTTGTCGTTTTATCCACAAAGTGATGGAGTATAAAGATGAGCGCTGACAATTGGTTTAATAAAAATAGTTATATAAAGCCCCTTCAGAAACAATGTTTAATGCTGCTTTGCAGCATTTTGCTATTAAATGGTTTACAGGCCCAGGCACCTATAGTAGATTCGCCAGCCTTAAGGCCTGTAAGCTTTGCCCCTAAAAACATAACAGGCCGATCGCTGCTAATGCCCGGTATTTTAATGACGCCTGCGTTTTTTGTTAGAACAAGCCCCATACTGGCAACCAACGCAGAGGGCAAGGAAGAGCGAAACGAGATATTTCCACACTTTCATACCACGCTTGACAATTACCTGCAGTTTGCACCTGTTGCGGCCGGGTATGCCATGCTTATAAACAATAAGCAACACAGCTTTTGGGGCTACACTGAAAAAATATTGCTTACGGAGGTTATTTCAACAGGGCTGGTGCAGGCCACCAAACGCATTGTAAAGGAGCCAAGGCCAGATGGCAGCAGTTTATATTCCTTCCCATCAGGCCATACGGCACAGGCTTTTGCCGGCGCTACCATTTTTGTTGATGAGTTTGCACAGCATAAGCCCTGGCTGGCCATTAGTGCTTATACTTTTGCTGCGGGTGTTGGGGTTTGCAGGGTGCTGAACAACCGCCATTGGGTAGGTGATGTTGTGGCGGGTGCCGGCTTTGGCATGCTGAGTGCCAAACTTAGTGAGCTGATGCTAAAAGCACATGACCGCACACACCACGTGTACAAACCAGTGGTGTTATAAAGAATATTTAAAGCAGATGCACATAACCAAGAACCGGCTACTTGCGCAGCCGGCTCTGTTCATGGGTGTATTCAACGGTTAGTCAACAGCCGATATAGGTGTGTAATTGTGCAAGCCAGCGTCTACAATTTGTGGCCTGCCTGTTTGCTAATTCTGCTATTTAGGGAATAATGAAACTGGTTCATAACAAGGTGTTTTTATGGAAGATATAAGTTAGCTAAGGCTGAATACTTCAGCCTTTGAATGCCAAAACTATGGCAGGCGGTTTAATGAGAGCGGTGATTTTTCACAAAGAATTACACAAAAATTAAATTAGGTGGTGTGCTGTGGCGCGGCAGTATTCTACGCCGGGGAAACGTGGGTAATTGGCTGGTGCGAAAGCCTGGGACATGGAGAGAATATTTAAAAGCAAGGTTTTTCAATACAATCACTTCTGTTGTTTTAAGCGAAGATTATTTTTTACCAACTTTTTTTCTGGTCAAAAAAAGTTGCAAAAAATACGCGGCTTCCGAAAAGTTGGCTAAAAATTAATGTGCCACGCGAAAATGAAATAATCACAACAGTTGAATATAGCCCGGCTATTGATGACTTCTGTGCAAGCAACATATCTCAGCACCTGAGCATGGATTTCATTTTAATACACGCCCGGCACCTTAATTTTTTAAACGCAACTTTTCGGAGGCCGGTCACCGTTTGCGCAGGTACGGATGTTATACCCGAAACGTTCTCTTTTTTATTAGGTTGACGGCAATGCTCACATGCAGGTGAAGCAACTTCGCCTGTATTTGCCCAGTCAGCCTATTTGGCGCGGCTAGCTTATGGCCACTGTTTTATCAGTAATATCTTTTATAATTGAATCAAGCTCTGCCGCTGAGGTTGCGAGGTGTGCTAAAAATTCACGATGCTCTTCAATATCCAGGTCGTTATCCTTTATTAAATTTATAATACCCATCATTCTTGCAAGCGGCGCACGTACAATGTGCGACTGCAGCCAGGCAATCTCCCTAAACTTTTCATTTTGCTCTTCTATGGCGTTTGTGTATTTTTTTATCCCGGTTATATCAACCAACTCCAGCATCAGCCCAAATATTTCATTTTCTTTATTTTTTATGGGGAACATTCTTATGTTAAAAAACACGGCAGACCCATCGGCCTGGGGGTAATTTACTTCATAACTTATGTTCTTTCCGTTTAACACATCATCAGCATAACTGCGAAAGCGGGGAAACCTTTCAGTAAGCAGCGCATCAATAAACTGCCTGCCTTTTTCAGCATATTTATTTAGTTTAAGGTTTACAAATTTGGCGGCCACCTGGTTAACGGCCATTACATTAAGGTTTTTGTCAAGCAGGGCATACGCAGTATCGGTGGTGTCGAGTATCGTTCTTAAATTGGCTTCTGACCGTTGCAGGTTATCTTCTGCTTCCAGCTTGCCGGTAACATCTGTTGTTAGCGACAGCCTTACCTTTTTGCCTTCAAATATTATATCGTGTGCAACCATGCGCACAAAAATAACCGACCCATCTTTTTTTACATGCTTTACCACACCAAGGTCGGATGAACTGTTGAAGTCTTTAAGAAATATCTCCGACTGTTTTGCCAGGTCTTCAGGCGGCCTGAATATGGAAACATTTTTTTGCAAAAGCTCTTCTTTAGTATAGCCATAAAGGCGGGCGGCTGCATCGTTAACGGAAATTATTGACAGGTCGTTTTTAGCTATCATCCACAATGCCTGCGGGCTGCTTTCAAAAAGCAATTTATATTTATTTTCAGACGACCGCAGTTCTTCCTCGGCCCTTTTACGTTTGGTAATATCTATCATGCTGCCAATAATAGTAGGTTCCCCGCCCATTACCGCCCTGCTTCCATAAAACTCAACCCAGTTAGCTGAGCCGTCTTTCTTTTTGCCCATTGCTTCGTAATGCACACTGGTTTCCTCACCTGTTATACGGCGCCTTACATATTCAAGGGATGTTTCGCGGTAGTGTTCATCAATAATGGCCGTTACTTCAACTGTGTTGATTAGCTCTTCGGGCGTATAACCAAAAACGGATGCAAAACACGGGTTTACATAAATAAATTTGCCGTTTTGCACAATGTAAATACCCACCATAGATTGCTCAGCAAGCGAGCGAAATTTTAATTCGCTCTCCCTGTATTTCTCCAGTATGCTTAATATTTCTTCGGTACGTTGCTGTACCCTTTGCTCAAGCTCTTCGTTCAACACTTTTATTTCATGCTCTGCTTTATACCGTGTTGCATCAACCTTGTTAAGCCAGTTTGCCGTATACCAAATAATTAGCAACGCGGCCAATAAAATGCACATAATAAACAACGACAAAGAAGTATCAAACTGCCACAATTTAAAACTGAAGTACTTTGTTTTTATTGCTGCGAAAAATAATATAATAATGCCCATTAAAACAAAAAGCCTTCGCGCCATTTTATTGCCTACCATGTTACCTGTAAACAGGCCTGCCAGGCCGAGCGACGGGTATAAAAAAGTGCCTGTTATTGACATAACGAAAACAAGCACGCCCTCAATTAAATAGCTAAAACCATACACGCGCAGGTTCTGCAAAAAAGCATCGTTAAATATAAAACCGATAAGCAGTATTGCTATTATGAACGATACAAAATGCAGGGCATATTGTGCCAGTATATGCGCAAGCCTGCTTTTTGTGCTAAAGCCGAACAACGATAACCCAAAAAATAATATTACTACAGCCACCTGCCACCGTAACCGGCCGGGAAATGGATCGTGGGCGGCAATATCCCTTTTGTCGGCCACAAACAACTGGTCAATACCTGTGCTGATATTAAAAATGTATTCTGCTAAAGTTAAAGCGCTTATTGCAATAATAAAAGATGACAGAATGAAAAAAAGCGGGTTTGTTTTTTTATTTGGTTCAACCTTAAACAGTAAATAATAAACCCCAACTAAAGTAACACACAGTGCATTATTAAATTTTATGTCAACCCGTTTTTGATACCATTGTTCAAGGCCGGCAAAATTAAACAGCATAATACCCATTGCCAGCGCCCCTGAAATAATAATTAGCAGGCTAACGGTTAAAACGGGCTTACTTTTTTTACCGGGCATCATTTAAAGCAGGATAAATGGTAAATTAAAACACGGATGAACTTAACGGATAATGCACTACCGGTACTAAAGTTATTTTAAAAAGATGATAGGGCGGGAGAAAAAATGATGGGGAGAGTAGAAGTTGGAAGAAATAAGGGTGGTTGAGCACCGGGGCGGTTTTTAACCACAGGGGAGAGGCAGGCGTTGAATACGGCACAGGGTTGCGGGGAGTTTTGTAAACTTATTCGCTGCGGCAGATATTGGCTGGTGCAGTATTGTTTGCGTGCAGAAATGATTTACGTGTGGGAAGGTTGTACTTTGTGCGAATTGTTTCGCGCGAAGTGGGGATGAGACGTTGGTAGCTACACGGCTTACATCAGGCAGTCTCCGTTGAGCCAGTCGGAGACTGGCTTTTATTAGAAAATCCTTAGAGCGCTTCGCTAACTCTAAGGATAGCGTGGGTTCAACCGAAGATCGTCTGCCCGTGACTGAAGCTCAAAAAAGTTATATCGCCGATTGCTCCGGGTCAGACCCGCACTTGTGTAAAACCTTTTGTTGTACGCATTCATTCGTCTGGTGTCGTGCCAACTATCTCTAGTATAGGAATATTCATTTTTTTTACTGCATTAATGTTTTTGACACGTTTACAATTGTCTACCCGTAAACGTTTAAGATGTTTTAGTGTTAATAGGCTCTCAATGTCTTCCAATTTGGTTGCTTGCATTAACATTAATTCTTCAAGTCCAGTAATTTCTTCCAGTCCTTTTAATGAAGTAACGGAACCTAAGTTTATTCGTAGGAACTTTAAATTTTTAAATTTTGAAAGTTCACGTAAGTCCTGTCCAGTATAACGATTAAGAAATAGTCATTGGAGCTGCGCACACTGAAATAGTGATTTTGCTTTTGGTCGCCATGTTAATGCGACACTTGTCAAGAGTGGGAAAGCTGAAAAATCAATTTCTTTTTTGTCAGTAGTATGAATTGATAAATGTTGTAAGTTATGCAATGAATGAATTGCAGAATAGTCATATTGTATTGATGATGAATAATCATTAACAATCAGGCACTTTATAGTCCGTGAGTTTCTAAGCGGCTCCAAGTCTGTCCTCCAATTCCTGATATAGTTCAGATTAATCCCGTCCGCCTTGCCTTTGTCAATAAGTGTTATGGCTTCGGTCAAAAGTCCGCCGTCTGTAAGATGTACGATTTTAAAGTTGCTTTGAAGAAGAATTTCCAACATTAACTTGTTAGTTTTGGAGCGCCACATTGATTGCGTACAACGAGCAGGTATTGCCGATGGTGGGGAATTTTATATTCGTCCGCCCGGAACCGCTGCCTGGCTTTTTGATAAAGTTAAATATTAAGACTAAAGCTGGGCTTTATTCGTCACGCCCCGAACCACTCCTTAATAGAATTCCAAATGCTCATTGTTTTTCCGTCAGCCCCACTATTGGCAATACTACTGTTGGGCGTAGTTTTTCTCTCTTGTAGCTTATCAAGGTCAACAAATGGAAGTTTCTTTAACTGTCGTGTTTGATTAATTAGCTCCTTGATTTTGATTAAAAAAGTTTCGTCATTGTCAAGCCAAGGCAAAATGTCTGTCACAAACTGTTGTCTTTTGAACTCATAGTCGTACTCACATTTTTGTTTCTTTATGTCAAGCAGTAATTTCTTTGAATCTGAAATTTTTCCTGTCAAACCATAAAGTATTGCAAGGTCAAATTTATTCCAAGAGTCATTATCAACGTGCTTCTTAAATGTATCCGCAGCAGTCCAAACGTCTTTAAATTTTAATTTTAGATTGTCAACTTTTGTAATAGTAAGGTCGCAATAGTCGTTAATTATTTTTATAAATGCAGTCTCATCATTTGCTTTTTCAAAGCCATTTTCTCTATAACCATAAGTAAATGCAAAATGGTCTCTTGGATAAAAGTTGAAGTCTAATCCAATGTTTAAGTATGAACCTTTGGAATAAGAAGACGGTTGAAATTCTATTATAATTGTCCACCAACCGTTGTCAAACAGAAAAGTTCTTGAACTTCCTTTTTGTGTTATTCTAAAAGGTGTCAGTCGCTCCTTTGCAGTTTTTTTTAATAGTTTGTTATGGTCGAAAGCTGTCTCCATAAAATTACGCCCAACGGACAGGGCTTTATGCAGGGCTGGAATTCATTGCTCGTCCTGCCCGGAACCGCTGCTGATTAAAGATATAAAAGTACAGGTTAACAAACAAAAGCCCAACAATGTACGTCCAGCCCAGATGAAGCACAACAGCGATAAAATGACCATTGCTCCAATGTCCAGCCAGCCTTGCAGCAAACCCAATGTTGTGCGTTCGCCCTTTTTTCTGTCCACTACGAGACGTCTAAACTCTGATGAATTCAAACTTTTTAATAAATATAAATTTCTTTACGGTAAAAGTAAATGTGTCATTGTTTGTCAGGCTAATGTTTATTTTAAATTCTTCCTTGTTGTCTGGGTTTATTAATATTCCGTTGTAAACTTTTGCCGAATTGTCCCAAGCAAGAGTTTTGAAAATAATTGCATTGTCGGGGGATTTGCCGTATATTTTATTGTCTGGCCCAAGAAACATTTGTACTTGCTTTTCAGGATAAGACTGGTCTTTCCATTTTCCAATAATGCTGCTTGAGGTTTGTGAGAAAGCGGACAGGGAAATAAAAAGAAGTATCGTTGTAACGATCGGTTTTATTTTTTTTCGTTCTTGTACTTTGTCAAACTTGGCTTCATATTCTTTAAACTCTGTTCCTAATAACCTATCCCAAATTCTAAAATGTACACCATAGTTGCCTTTGAACTTGGTATGGTGCATATTGTGGTGGGTACTTGAAGTTAGAAATCGCAACCAACTTTTATTAAATTTGGCAGGGTAAAACTCATAGCCAAGGTGTGATTTTATATTGTCCAACAAGCCCCAAATTTGAATGAAACCCAATACTGGTGCATAGGTCGGCAAGAGAAATGCAACTGGAAAAATCCAAAACGATAATAGAAACGGCTCTATCCAATGAAACGACATTGAAGTAAATGGGTTTACATCAACACTTTTATGATGAACTACGTGGACGTAAGGAAATAATTTTGGATGATGTAAAAGCCTATGACACCAATAAAACCAAGTGTCATCAATAATTAATAAAATAAAAAAGCCTGCTATTGCAAAGAATGGATCGTGGTCAGAAAAATTAGTATAGATTTTAGTGTAACCTTTTGAACTTAGATAAATTACAATGCTGCTAAATAAAGCACCAACCATTAATGTGAAAACCGAATTTTTCAGTTCTGTTTTTATCTGCTTTGCGTCAACTCTTACTTTTAGTTGAATACGCCAATTTTGAAATCGCTTTTTAAACTTTTTCCAAAATAAGAAATATGTTATTGTTATTAATGAACCATTCAGTAGTAACGCAGCCATAAAGCCTTGTGGGAAATTGCTAAGAATCTGTTTTAATGCTTCCATAACCGTTTGCTTTTTGTTTGACTGCAAAAGTCAGCACACGATTTTTAATACCACTTAACATTTGTTACATAATTATTTGTCTCCTTATTCTTGAAAGGCTTTGTGGCTTTATTCCTAAAAATGAAGCAATGTAATGTATTGGAACATTTTGAAGTATAGTTGGTTGGGTTTCCATTAGTTTTTTGTAGCGTTGTTCAGCAACAAGTGTTGCTAAATCATTCGCTCTAATTTCGGTAGATGCAATTGCCTGTTCAAAAATAATCAAGCTGAATTTTTTAAAATTTTCACTGCTGTCAATTAATGTTACAAGGTCAGGTCTTGAAATTCTAAGTAGTTCACATTCTGTAATACATTCCACATTTTCCTTTGCTTTTTTTTGATTGATGAAACTTAAAAACGGTGCAAAGAAATTGTTTGCCGAACTTATGTGGCTTGTTACTTCGTCTCCATTTTCATCATAGTAAAACAGTCTCATAAAACCCGAAGCAATGAAATACAAATATTGAGGAACTTTATCCTGTACTTCTATAATCGAATTTTTGACAGTAGTTACCAATTCAAAATAAGTATCGCAAAGTTGTATGTCTGTTTCTGTCAATAAAACAGTTTGGGAAATGGTGTCAATTAAATTTTTCTGCATTTGCAAATATAAGTTTCATATCGCTTTAGAGTCTGTCGTAGGGTGACGCCCAACGCGTAGATTTGCGCTATTGTCTGCTATTGCAAACACGCAAACTACTGTATTAATATTGTTGATTATCAATAATTTATCCTTTTAACCGCCTGGCCCGCTTGTTGCGCAAACCCAGCTGGTTGCTGCTTATCCCCTTTATTAAAAAGATAATCGGGCGGGCTGGCTATATATACCAGTTTTTCGCGGGCAACATGCAGGTACCTCCCGGTTGTTTTAATATTAAAGTGCCCCGGTAACTCCTTACTATACCTTATGTCAACCCCTTTTTCGGGCAGGTGCGTAGCAAAGCTATGCCGCAGGCTGTGGAAACTTAGCTTTTTATTTATTCCGGCTTTATGCACGGCCGCATGAAAGTTTGCTGTACGTTTTGCCGGTTTGCCGGGTATCGGGCACCAGCCGGCATTTCAGGGTGCTGCTCCACTTTGCACCGGCAACCTGGCGCATTTTATTGTTACATGCAGCATTCCATTCAAACTGAACGGTGATCCAGACCCTATTCTCTTTTTCTGCCAAACCATAAGTTATATTCATACCCACTACTTTTTATTGTATTAAAAAGCTCCGCCAACTCGCTCCCGGGGTATTTTAAGGCAAGGTTGATGCTGACAACCAAATTAGCAATTATTATTAAATGTTGCAAGCCCTTTGGCAAAATTTATGCAAAACGCCCCTTGCTCTTCGTAGTGTTCGATGAAATAAATGGGGGATGCTATCCTAAGAGTTAGCGCAGCGCTCTTAGGATTTATAATGAGGGCCAGTCTGTGACTGGATTTTGTAAAACAGCAGATGAAATAAAATTATACAGCCGCCAATATTGTTAAGGAATGTTAACCACATTGATTGCCCTAGCTAGCGGTGGGGTGTAGGTAAACAAAAGCTGCTGCCGCTGTCCGTTGCTTCCCGCATTGAGCGCGGGACGGGTGTGGCTACGGACTATAATATATAAAAGCCCTGCATGCTGCAGGTATTTGTAAAACGCTTCCCGAAGCACATACATAGTGCCTGGCACTTGCAAAAGTTGGGCAATATCAACATTTTATATAATTGGCGGCTGTATAACTTCCCTTCATTTACAGACGGGTAACTACCCGCCGGAGGAAGGATTTAATATGCGTCCGTGGGCAAAGAAATCGAACAGCGGCACATGGTTCGTGAGACACTAACCATGGCGAAGGCATGTAGACCTGGCTAATATCATAGCTTTTAATATGTTCATCCTTCAGTCACCCTCACCATCCTTTAAATCTCCATTGGAGTTCTTCGGACCTGCTAAAACTTGTCCGCATTGGCGGACCGCCGTTCAGACAACAGCCAGGGCAGGCAGTGGTAATGCTATTTGGCGGCACATCTGTAGCCTGGCAGATCCTTTCCGCCACAGCGGACAGGCGCTGCGCCCAGGATGACAGCTTTAATCGGCTTTCGTCACTCCGAAAAACCTTAAAAATCCCCCTGTGCAAAAATAAATATTGCCAAAACACCGGACGAAAACGGGTTTTTTATATATATCTATAAAAGCATTATTATGGCGTATAAAATTCAACCTGCCCAATTGAAGGAAAAATGGGAGCAGTACAAAAAGCAATGCGATGAGCACACGGTGGAACAGCGCTACCGCAACGAAGTGGTTATTATTAAAAAACCGAAAATTTACCTGCTGGAAGTGGTTTGCTGCCTTGTTGGCCTTGACGGGGACGACCTGGAGAACCTGCGTAAAAACCGCAATTACAAAAAGCTGATAAAACAAATTGAGTTTGCGGTGCTTGCGCGCAAATTAGACGCGCTGGTGAACGGCGAGGGTAGCGCGAGCGGCCTGATATTCGACCTGAAGGCGAACCATGGGTTGCATATTAAAAAGGCGAATAAGGCTTTGGAGGACCAGCATTGGGATATAACAATGAACCTGGGGAATGAAAGTGTTGGAAAGTCAGTAGGTCATGAAGTCAATAGGTCAATGGGGGAAGAAGAGGATGCATTCGGTCATGGGCTCGAGGCTTCGGGGAGTGGGTCAGCAGGGGAAGACGGGGAGTCATCGGGTCAGGAAGTCAATAGGTCAGTAAGAGAAGAAGGGGAGGGACGGAATCCGGAAGTGGTTGCTGAAACGAAACATGTGGACCCATCGGTGTTGGGTGAGCCAATATTATTAACCAAACAATACCCAACTGTAAACCCTGAAGACGAGCGGATGGTGGAAATCAAACAGGTAGTGCATGGCCTTATAACACGGATTAAAAAGCCAGCCAGCAGCCTTACGCCGGAAGAAAGGGCAAAATTTGATTATCCTAAGGGCTGGATACCGCCCGGCAAGTATGTTATCTATTAAGATGGGGTGTTTGAACGTGGATCAGCCATGGCGGACAAGTTTTGGGAGGATTTTAGGATGAAATGGATTTGTGAAGTGTATGGTGCTAAAAAAGTTGACACTTTTTATGGCTAATCCTAACGGTTGTTTACAAAAGCATCGATTTTGAATATTGTTTATAATAAAACGACTTATGCAGGTTTGGCGGGAATCAACAGGCTTTGCGTTATGGCGAAGCCTTTGTGAATATTGTATGGCGCGGTGCATATGAGATTTCTACCCCGACAAAAGTTGGGGCGGGCAGCGGGTTTACGGGTTTGAATGTTATTGCGATTTGTGATGGTTTTGGTGATACGGGTTGAGGTAAATAATTAATAATCAAATAAATATGTTTAAAACAGGGTTGCAAAACTTTCCTCCTTTTTCCTCCCTGCGCATAAAAAAAAGGAAGCGTTTAACGCTTCCCCTTTCTTTGAACTAAAACCTCAACCGATATAGAAATAACAGTGGATTCTAAAATATGCTCCAAACGCTTCAGGCCAGTTCTTTCTCTTTTAAGCCTTCGGGTGTGGCTACCAGCAAGGTACCCTGCAGGTAATGTTCATCGTGCTGGCTTTCGTCAAGGCCCGCTTCTTCGTCTTTTTCGCTAACCCTTAAAGGCACGATAAAGTTGATGAACTTGAATATAAGGAACGATACCACAAAGCTGTAACCTACCGCGCAGGCCATTGCTTTTAGCTGGGTAACAAAGAAGGCAGCGTTGCCGTAAGCCAGGCCATCGTTACCGGCTGCATTTACCGCTTTGGTAGCGAATATGCCGGTCATTAACATACCTACCATACCACCTATACCGTGGCAGGGGAATACGTCGAGCGTGTCGTCAAGGCTGCTCTTTGATTTAATGTACACTGCAACGTTGGAAACAACTGCTGCAACAACGCCTATAAAAATGCTTTGTGGTATGGCAACAAAGCCGGCGGCGGGCGTAATGGCAACAAGGCCAACAACGGCGCCTATACAAAAACCTACCACGGATGGTTTTTTGCCTTTAAGCACGTCGAAAAACATCCATGATAAACCTGCTGCAGCGGCGGCAGTATTGGTTGTTGAAAATGCTGATACTGACAATGCATTGGCTGCGCCGGCAGAACCTGCGTTAAAGCCAAACCAGCCAAACCACAGCAAGCCGGTGCCTATTAAAATATAAGGTATGTTAGCGGGGGCGCCTACAGTGCCCTGTATATGTACTTTCCGGCGTTTTAACACTATAGCGCCGGCCAAAGCTGCGCAACCGGCTGAAATATGTACCACTGTACCGCCGGCAAAGTCTAAAGCGCCCATTTTGGCCAAAAAGCCATCGGGGTGCCAGCTCCAGTGTGCAAGTGGTGCATATACCAGCAGGCTGAATAAAACGGTGAATAACACGTAGGCTGTAAAACGCATACGCTCAGCAATGGCGCCAACCACCAGGCCCGGTGTAATAATGGCGAACATTAGCTGGAACATAGAGAACAATGATTTGGGAATAGTTGGAGCAGCGGGCCAAACCGGCCCCGATGCTACGCCTTTATAAAAAAGGTGTGTTAGGGGGTTGCCAACAAAACCGCCAACGGTATCGCCAAAGCAAAGGCTGTAACCAACAACCACCCATAAAACGCTAACTACACCAGCAGCTACAACGCTTTTCATCATGGTTGAAAGTACGTTTTTGCGGGTAACCATGCCGCCGTAAAAGAAGGCGAGGCCGGGCGTCATTAAAAAAACGAGGGCGGTGGCAACAATGATCCAGGCAATATCGGCGCCACTGTATTTGCCGTCATCAAAATTGGGCAGTGTGGGAATAAACAGGGCTGCGACCGCAACTGCGATAAGAATAATAAACGGGGCAGCGCTTTTGAGGGTGATTTTGGTCATGATGTTGAGTTTTAGTAGTAAAGAATATTACATATATAAATATGATGACCAAATATATAAAAATATTATAAAAATAATAATAATAGAAAATATATTTATTTAGATAATATGAACTGAGTGTTGTATAAATAAGGCGTAGGTAGCTGAAATATAGTTAATTAGGTTGATATAATTTTTTATAAAAAAATTATATACAGATAAAAATATTTTATGCGAATCCGGTTTTGGTCAGGTCAAAAAGATAATAATATTATATGTAAATTTTATTTATATGACCGATGGTTCCATGAAATAAAAAAAGGAGCTGATAAATCAACTCCTTTTACAGATGTATTGCCAGGTGAGGTATTATGAAAATATAAACCGGGCAGCCAGGGTTATAATAATGTGCTGTTTAGCAGGTTGGTGCCCTCAAGCAGTTTATAAAATTCTTTTCTGCTTGCCAGCTCTTTTAAAGCAGTAAGGTGGTTAATATGGTGCATATCGGTGCCAACAAAGCTTATCATTTTATTGGCCAGCAGCTTTTCGGCTACAACCTTAATATGCTTGCCGTAGTAACCCAGCAGTGACAAAAGGTTTACCTGTAAAATACAACCTAAGTCAACCATGCGCTGGTATTTATCAAACTCGGCATGATAAAAAGTATACCTTTCGGGGTGGGCCAGTACCGGTTGAAGGCCTTTTACTTTTAGGGCAAAGATGGTCTGTTCAATATTAGGCGAGGCTGCCAGGTAAGACATCTCGATGAGTATAAGGTTTTTGCCAAAGGTGAGCAACTGTTTACCTGATTTTACCAGTGCTTCCATGTCGGGGTCAACCATGTACTCCGCTGCAGCTTCAATGGTTACCGGTATATCATTTTGCTTTAGTGCTTCACGTACAAGGTCAAGCTTTGGCAAAATGGTTTCAGGCGTATTACGGTAAATTTCGGCAAGTATGTGGGGTGTACAAATTAGCTTGGTATAACCCAGGCTGTGCAACTCACGTACAAAGGTAATAGTGGTGTCAAGGTCCTGCAAGCCATCATCAAGGCCGGGCAGCAGGTGAGAATGCATATCTGCGCCTATAAAGGACAGATCAGGGCTTACGTGCTTCTTTTTAAAAAGGGAAAACATGCGCAAATGTACAATACAAAAATTTACAGAGAAGAAGATACCGATTTATTAAGCGAAATGCTTTGGTCAAATAGCTCGTAAACTGAATTATTGCTGATGTATTCAGGCACAATACGTTTCATCTGCCTTACTACTTCGGTATCGTTAAATTCCTGGGCTATGTCTAATAAGATGTTTATTTCACCGGATACTTTTCTATAGTCCTGTTCAATGGTTTTGGCGATAACTATTTTTTGGTTTGGTGTAGGCATCACCTCTTCTTCTTTGTTCAACAGCTCTTCAAAAAGCTTTTCACCAGGCCTTAAACCTGTAAAAATTATTTCAATGTCTTTACCCGGCTCAAAGCCTTTAAGGCGTATCATTTTTTTAGCAAGGTCAAGTATTTTAACCGGTTCGCCCATGTCAAACAACAATACTTCGCCGCCGTTACCAATGGTTATTGCCTCAAGCACAAGTGAGCATGCTTCAGCAATGGTCATAAAATAGCGGATGATCTCAGGGTGCGTAACCGTTACGGGGCCGCCGTTGTTTATCTGCTCCTGGAAGCGGGGTATAACCGAACCGTTTGACGCAAGTACATTACCAAAGCGGGTGGTTATAAACTTAGTTTTTGTTCTTGAAACAGGCAGTTTGTATACGCCGTCGTCCTTAGCCTTGTAAAACTCTTTGTTATGCAGGGAGTGGCAGTATATTTCAGCAATACGCTTTGAGGCGCCCATTACATTTGTTGGATTAATGGCTTTATCGGTAGATACCAGCAAAAAGCGCTCAACATTATATTTAGCTGAAAGGTCTGCAACTACTTTGGTGCCCAAAACATTGTTTCTAACCGCGCCGGATGGATGGTTTTCCATGACGGGTACGTGCTTGTAAGCGGCAGCGTGAAATACGATATTGGGCTCATAGGTTTGAAAAAGCTGCTCCATAGCGTTTTCATCCTTAACATCGCCAAGAAAAACTTTAAGCCTGTTGCCGATATTAAATTTTTGCTGAAGCTCGTATTCAAGGTCATGCAGGCCAGTCTCGGTTTGGTCGTTCACTATCAGCGCCTCGGGGTTCATAAAGGCGATCTGCCTTGCAAGTTCTGATCCTATTGAGCCTGCGGCGCCGGTTATAAGTATTCTTTTGCTGCGTAAAAAGTTGGTTACAGCAGCATTGCGTAGTTGTATAGCAGGCCTGCCCAGCAGTTCTTCAATTTTTACAACCTGTAGCTGGCTTAGGTTTAGCTGGCCATGCATCCATGTTTTTACCGGTGGTATGTTCATCACCTTTACGTGGTGCTCAAGGCACTCGTCAACTATCTTGTTTTTTATTTGTATGTCAATGTTAAGCCTTGTAAAAAACAGGCACTCAACATTCATTGATTCAATAATAGATGAAAGATGTTTATAGGAGTAAATGCGGATGTTGTCAATGGTTTTGCCGGCAAGCTTTTCATCATCATCAACAAACGCCACAACGCGGTATTTACTGTTTGATATGCTGTAGATCATTTTTTGCAGCAGCGAACCGCTAAGTTCTGCACCGTATATAATAACATTTACAGCATCGCTGGCCGTTGAACTGGCCTTGTACATGCTTTTAATTAATATTCTGTAGCCGGAAATAAGAAACGACGCGATGAAGAAAAAAACAAATAACGCGGAATTGGCCACCAAAGGCGTGTGCCCCGACAGCTTCGTGGTTATATTGATGAAGAGGATTACAAAAAAGGTAAAGAAAACGGAGAGGATTGACCGGATGGACTCGTGAAATTCAGAAAAACGTATAATACCATCATACGTTTTAAAAACAAAAAAGAATACCGAGCTAATAACCCCAACGATGATCATGTCGTTAAAAAGGTTGCCATACTCAGTATCAAGTATTTTAAAGTTCCTTAAAATTACATTGGCAAAAGCGATTGAACTTATACAGATGAGAAGGTCTATAAAGAATATAAGCCACTTGGGCGCGATCCTGTTTTGCAACAGAAATTTTCTAAATTCCAGGATGGGTACAGTTCTCTTATAGGTAATTTTCACAAAAGCTTTGTTACAAGTGCTTGGTAATTAATTAAATACACATACAAACTATATTGCCGGTACATGTATACTTATGGATTAAAAACTGCAAAAATCGTCCTAAAGATAATAAAAAAATAGGTTCTAATGCCCTTATTTGAAATATAATGTTTATTTAATGTGATTTTGGCTGGCATAACCTCTTCAATATAAAATTTTTCAGGGTCTTTTGCTGAGGAAAGCAACTCATTTTCGTTACGGTAAACAAGCGATGCATTGTCTGTAATACCTGGTTTAACGCTTAATACAAATAGTTGCTCCGGCTTATACATGTCAACATACTTTCTCAGTTCGGGCCTTGGCCCAACAATGCTCATGTCGCCTTTTAACACGTTTATCAGCTGTGGCAGCTCATCAAGTTTAAATTTTCTTAAAAAATAACCAATGCCTGTTATCCGGTTATCGCGGCTGCCAACTGTTAACGCACCATCTTTAGCTGCATTAACACGCATGGTTCTAAATTTATATATGTTGAAGTTAATATTATTTTTGCCAACCCTTTGCTGTACAAAAACTACCGGCCCGTGCGATGTTAATTTTATTACCAGGGCAATAATTAATAAAAAGGGAGAACATATAAGTAATACCAATACTGAAATAAGTACATCAAAAAAACGGGTGCCATCCATTAGCGTTGGTAATTTGAATTATAGAAGACCTGTATGCGATTAAAAGCCTGGTAATAGGCTGCAGCCCAAAAGCTAACCTGCTATAACTTTAGCTGTAGCTTCAATAACTGCATCTGTAACCAATTTGCACATTTTATCAGTTAACTGCGGGTAAACAGGCAGGGATATTTCGCCGGAATACAGATGATAGGTTTGCGGATAATCTTCTATTTTATAACCGGCGTTTTTAAAAACAGTTAAAAGAGGCATCGGTATAAAATGCACATTAACTGCAACGCCTTTTTCCGTTATAAGCTCAATTATCATATCCCTTTGCTGCTCGGTAACATTACCAATACGTAAAGGATACAAGTGATATGAGGAGAAGCTATTGTGGCTTTCAAAAACAGGGATTATAGCCCAGGAGTGTTTGCTGAAAGCGGCTGTATAATTATCAAATACCCGGCGGCGTTCTTTTAACAGCAACGAGTTGTATTTGCGCACCTGCGACAGGCCAATTGCCGCCAGCACATCAGGCATGTTCATTTTAAAGCCAGGGTATACTATGTCGTATTTCCAGCCACCGGCCTTTGATTTGGTAAATGCATCTTTGGTTTGGCCGTTAAGGCTCCATAATCGCAGGGTTTTGTATATGTCAGCGTTAACAAATGGCGCAGGCATGTTAAGGCATATAATGCCACCTTCCGCCGTGGTTACATTTTTTACCGCATGAAATGAAAAAACAGTTATATCAGCTAATGTACCTGTAACCTTGTTATTATATATTGCCCCAAATGAGTGGGCGGAGTCTGCCATCAGCAGCAGGCGACCAAGTTGTTTTTGGGTCTCCGTAGCCGGTATAAATTTTTCAGCCGAGATGTTTATAGCATCAATTAAATTATTGTAGTTACAAGGCCACCCGCCAATATCAACGCATATTACAGCCTTTGTTTTTGGGGTAATAGCCTGTTTTACTTTCTCAGGATCAATATTAAAATCTGGGCCAACATCAACCATTACTGCTTTTGCGCCTATATGCATAACAGCCAACGCTGTTGCACAGTAAGTATAAGCAGGCACAATAACCTCGTCCCCACGGGTAACGCCAAACCAGTGCAGCGCAAGCATCATAGCGCTGGTGGCGCTGTTTACTGCAAGGGCTTTTTCAACACCGCAGTATGCTGCCACTTCGTTTTCAAGTTGCAAAACTTTCGGGCCGGTTGTTATCCATCCACTTCTTAACGAGTCGGTTACTTCGCTAATAACATCTTCATCAATATAAGGCGGCGAAAAAGGTATATTCATAATTAAGGTTATAATTAACCCGCTATTTTAATAAAATCGGGCGGTTACTTTTGTACTATTTCTTTTTAGGATACCTGTAGGTAATTGTTTGGCTCCTAGCTATAAATAAGTTAAGCTTTCCAGGCAATGCTTTTTCAGCTTTAAATGCAAATTGCCTGAATTTTATATTAAAGCGGCCTTGTGGTATTATTCTATTGAATCGCTCAAGGCCGCCTATAGGTATTATCTCTGTTTCGCCAAAGTATTTTTCACCAATTTTTAAATAGCTTTTGTATGAGTTATCTCTTTCAGGATGTGGGTCAGCGGCTTTCCACTTTGCAAATTTTTCTTTTTGCAGTTTTGATGGCCTGCCCGGCACCGGCACCAGCCACCTTATATTATCAAGGGTTTTACTGTTTTCAGCAGGTTCAAAATACCTTACAATGCCGTCGTGCTTTAAAAGCCTAACAATTTTTTCAGTAAAGGCTATTTCTAACTCTGGTGTAAGATGATGTACAAAATTTTTGCCCGATATTACATCGAAGCTATCCTCAGCCAGGTCTGCCTTTAAAAAATCGCCAAAAATATATTTTATAGGATGCTTAAATGCATAACGGTTATTTAACTCATTAATAATGCGCCCTGGCTCGGATGAGATGTCGTTAGCATATACTTCTGCACCCAATGCAGCCATAATAGCCGCATTTAATCCATCGCCACACCCCAGCTCAAGCACTTTTTTACCGGGTATAACATCTTTAAAGTTTCCTTTATAAAACCCGGCCCAACTTGTAAGCGTTTTGGTTGCGTAGTCAAGATATTGGTTGTAGTTTAAAAGTTTTTTCAATATATCATCAGCGGCAACAGATGAATATAAGCTGTCGTAAAACTTTTCGTTTTTCAACTGGCTTTCCTGTGATGAAAGTTCGTTAGTCATATAATGAGATTTACATTTTGTGGCTAATATGTAACACCTGTAATAATTATTGAATGTATTTACCCATTTCAAGCGTATGCACATGTTCGTTTGTAACAAACCAACCTTGTTTTGTATAGGCCTTAATAGCCCCTATGTTGTCTTTTTTTACAGTTAGGGAAAGTTTATAAATGCCTTGGTTCGCCGCTCTTAATTCAAACTCATGCATAAGGTTTTGAAATACGCCCAAACCCCTGTGCCCGGGGTGCACACCAATAACAACCAGGCCAACCCTTCTATCAAAAGATTCGACTGGCCGGGTAATAATTTTAGCTTTTTTAGCACTCAGCTTTTTTTGAACATTTTTAAAAATTAACGGGTACATTTCTATTACTTCATTGTTAAATAACAACCATGGGTGCAACGCTACCCCCACAATTGCCTGCCGCATAGCATACTGTATAATGCCGCTGGTTGATCCATCACCTATGAATTGTGGAGTAAAACCACCGCAATATCCTATAACCCCGTCATCATTAGCAATATGAAATAAAAAGCGGTTCGGGCTGTTAAGAAACCACTCAAAGGTCTTTTTTATATAAAGCAAACCCAGCTTTGAGGATAACGACCTTTTAAAGCATTGCTTATGGCATTGCGCTATATTTAAAAGGTCGTTACTTGTTGAATTGATTAACTTATACACGTGCATTGTAGTTAAGTCTTAATAAATATCTGGCACTACGTTATTGTGCTTAATTTGGGCTGAACGCCTGGCGGCCCCGGCAACGGTTTATTATTTATTACCGGCCTGCAAATAATAAATATTAGCAAAACATGCTGAAGTGATATTTTAAGTCCGTTATGCACTATTATTAAACAAAACAAAACAAAGAAATAAAATGCATATTGTCGAACAATGCCTTTTTGCATCATAAGTTCTATGAACATATACAAATAAAATCCCCAATATGTTATAATGCCTAAAAGCCCATGTTCAGCTAACGCTCTTATAAAGTCATTGTGTGCGCCAGATTCAACTTCATACAAATGCCTTCTGACAATTTCTTTACTAAAGTTTCCCGTACCAATGCCAGCTAAGGGATCGGTTTTAAAAATTTGAAAACCAACCACTATTAACCGGTCCCTTCCTGAAGAGCCGGCTTGCTCGTAACGGTCTAATATAAGGCCATTTGTTGTTTGAATAACATAATAATATATTATTACGGCAATAGGTACAAGAATTAGTATTGCAAAATAGCTACCCATTTTTTTTCTGTTAAAAATCATATAGAACATCACAATTATTGCTAGAAAATATAACCCGCCCCGCGAGAAACTTAGCAACATTATAATACAGGAAAGACTAAAAAGAAAAATATTTAAAGCCATTTTTTTTCTTTCAAGAGGATTTACAAGTGAAAGAAAAAAAAGTATGGTGCCCAACCCTAAATATGCGCTTACCTGTACAGGTGCAAGAAAATTTGTAGCCTCCCGGTTTGAGAAGCCGGAGTAAGATATATGCCCAAATAAATGCGCAGCCAAAATATTGCCAGTTAAAAAAATGCTACCCAGCTTAAGATTGAAGATGAAGCTGTTTAATATTTTTATGGACAAGGTATTTGATGAAGCCCACAACGCAATCAACAACAAAAGTGTGCTGTTGGTTATGGCAAGCCGGGCAAAATCAGGCTCCTGTGTGCGAACATAATCAAACGCTTCAACTAAAACATATAAAAAAATAAAAACAAATGCTCTTGAGTGTGTTCTTAATTTGGTACCGTTATTAATTAATAATAAACTGAAACAAACAATTAAGCCATATTCTGTTGTAAGGGCCGGTAGATGCGTGCTATTGGCCCTTACTATTAGTTCGTAATAAACAAGGTGCGGCAATAGTTTAAAAAATTTAGAGATATTGTTTTGAAAAGCAACACCAATACAGTAAATAAAAAAAACAGCGTATATAACGCCAAGCAGAACCTCCGGCAGGCGATTTAAACCAAAAAGTAATCCGGCCCCCAAAGACAAACCAAAGTTTACTGGCTCTGATAGTCTTGTAGCCCTAAACCTCGCCTTGCTATTTATAGTAGTCATTTATTTTTTCAATAAAGGTTTGTGCCCAGCTTTCAAGCGTGTGCGTTTTTGCATAACTTCTGCCATTCAATATTAACGGTTCAAGCCCAGCCTGCATGCCTGTAACCTGCTTTATAAGCTTTACCAGGTTTTCAGTTGCTGTTGCTGAAAAAACAAAACCCCTTTGGCCGTTTGCTGTCATTTCACCTGCCAAGGCAACCTTGTTTAGCAAAGGTAAAACACCATGAAAAAAGCCTTCTATTGGCACTTTGCCAAAACCTTCAACCAAAGTTGCCTGTATTAAAAAATCGGATTGCCTGTATAGTTGTCTTAACTGGGTATAATTCTTTTTACCGCAGATCTCAACGCAATTCTGCAGGTTATTATTTGTAACAAATTTCTGATAACTACCTTTTAATTCACCATCGCCAACTATATATAGATAAAATGCAAACCCTTCATCGCGCAGCACTTTACATGCATCTAATACGTACTGCTGGTTTTTGTTATTGTTTAAACCGCCAACAGTTATAAATACCGGTTTTAAAATACCTTTTGTTTTAATGTTTTCTATCCTTGCATTTACCTGTTCTGTTTCTTCATTCCACTCCTGCAATGTGTAAGACGGACTAATGCCTTTAAAAAGATTTTTGCCACATTGTTCATCATTTATGTATATCCACGCCGGGCCTTTGAAGAAATGTTTTAGCAGCCACTTTTGAAACCTGTAGGTTAGGGGTTCCCCTTTATAATTTTGCCATGTGCCGGTGTAAGTGGCAAATACTTTTGAGCGGTTAAAATAGAAATAAAAAAAACCAATAATGTTAAGGTTATTAGGAAAGCGCAAATAAACAATATCCGCAGCTTTAGATGCCTTTCTAAAGCCATTTAGCCAGTTAGGTATGTTGGTAATCAGCTTTAATTTGTCTCTTAAAGTGTTGCCGCCGGCATTTTTGAGTGGAATAAAACTTATGGTGCTGTTGGTATACGCTGTGGTTACTTTATCGCTGCTGTAAGGTATAAAAGGGCAGCATATAACTGTTTGCTTAAACATTGAGGCCAGCGCCTGCATTTGCCTGCAAAAAATGTGCACCTCAGTAACAGGCTCACCCTGGCTATTGTACATGTGAATGCAATCCGAAATAATGGCGAGCCTTTTAAATTTGTTTTCTTCCAATTTTTTTTAGATAACTATCAATCGGTAATTTGGCATTATTGGCTCAATAATTCAGGCTCGCGCCCGCTATTCAGCATTTTTTTGGCGATACGCCTGGAACGATTAAACTGTATTAATAACAACGGAGACTTTAAAACGGTTAACAAAATACTTGCAGCCAGCATTTTATTGCTGCGTTTGTATTTGTAAGGTACATTAGATAGCATAATGCCTATAAGAATGGCATTGCGATATAATGGCGTTGGCAGGTATTTTTTTAAAAGATAATTAACACTGGGTATTGGTTTTGGTGCAAACCACTTTTTGGGGCGAAACCCATCCCAACTGCCCATTTCCCTTAAACCGCCGCTGCCCACTTTTAAGTGCACACGCGACGCGCTTGGGTTAGATATGCTTGTAAAACCATTTAAATAAGCCCTATAGCCAAACTCTCCGTCACCCATTCGCTGCCCATTGAATTTTTCATCAAAAAGGCCAATTTGTTTAAACAAAGCACGCTTTACCATGGCATTACCTGAGTCAAACTGGTCACCCCATCTAAAATAGCTATAACTGGCCGGGTTTTTTTGTCCCGCTGCGGTAAGTGAAACACCTGCAGAAATATCGGCTTTATAAAAGTCTATACATTTAATATGTTCTGCTATCCAGTTCTGGTCAACACGCGAGTCATCATCAAAAAATAACAGGTATTCCGCTGTAGTTGCTCTTACTGCATTGTTACGGGCCGTCCATAACAGTTTTTCTTTTTGATGATGTAGTTTGATGGGTACACTAAACTGGTTGTAAAACTCTTCATTAAAATTATCAGACTGGTCGAAAATTATAACCTCAAAGTTTTTGTAGGTTTGTTTCTCAAGGTCAAGCAATACATCTTTTAAGTAGACGTACCTGTTTAATGTAGGTATAATAACCGCAACTAAAGGAGCAGCAGCAATTAAGGGCGATTGAAATGATGAGTAGCTGTCATCAATATAAGGCTGCTGATGCGCATTAATGCGCTTTACTTTTGATGTGCCAAAATAAGCGGCCGCTTCTTTAAGCGGATTTTTAAAAGTAAATAACCTTACCAATAATGCAAAAGTAGCCCACGGTGTACCCCAATATTTTCTTATAAATGTGTACTCGTCTTTTAAGGTTGGAGGGGGCAACGTGTTTTGTTGCTTAACATCCAGAACGGTTGAACGCAGAAATTTACCTCTTATACAAAGGTTATACCCGGCATCCGCCAACCTGGCTGATAATGTTTCAAAACGAGCGTCAATAAGGCCTTCCGATACATCTTCCTGTTTAATATAACAGGATGCAAATGAAGTATTAGTTTGCGGTAAAATGTTTAACTGCCACGAAGGCTGCGTATAGCGTATAAACTTAAAAAGCAAAGTTAGTTTGTTAATAGTTTTTTATAAGTCGCTTCAAAAATGCCAGCCTGCTTTTCAATAGTAAACTGCTCAAGTATTCTCTGCCTTGCCAATTTGCCCATCTGCCTGCTTCTTTCTTCGCCGGTTATTAATTGCAGCAGGCTGTCAGCAAGGGCATCAGCATCATAAACATCAGCCAGCATGCCATTGTAGCCATGGGTTATTACTTCTTCCATACCACCGCTTTTGGTAGCAACTACAGGCAGTTCCATACTCATTGCCTCCAGCACCACATTGGCAATACCCTCGTACACGCTTGGTAAAAAAAATACAGATGCCGAGTTATATGCTAAAAGAATATCTTCCCTGCCCTTTGGCCCCGCAAGATGTACATGGTTTTGCAGGCCCATCTCGTTAATATGAAATACAATTTCCTCTTTTTGTGCCCCATCACCAATAATGGTCCAAACAAAATCAGTAAAATATTGGGTTAACTTTTTTATAGCCTGCAAGCCTGTAAAATATCCCTTTTGAAAAGTAAACCGGCCTATACTTAATATACTAACCGGCCTGCTTTGTTTATAATTTGCTGTGCGTTTAAATATGCCGGCATCTATGCTTGGAAAATTGATAAATACTTTTGATTCGTCCGCGCAATAAGGCATTATTGTGCGCTTCATATCGCCCGACACACAATGTATTGCATCAACTGCAACGAACAATTTTTTTGTGCCTTCCTTCCTTTCTTCGTCAACCAGCAGCTTTACTTTTTCTGCCGATCCTCTGCAGCTTACAACTTTTACGGCGTTAAGCTTTTTTAATACTGGTAAATATAAAATACCAAGCCCCGAGAACTCGATATGTACAATATCTGGCCTAAAGCTGTTTATGTAGTGTAACCTTGCGCTGGTAACCAGCGATGCGTTGCGGCTGCCTTCAACATTCTTTTTTAAAAGTGCCGAAGGGTGGGAGAGGGCATACTTTATTATACTTTTTTTGCTAAACGCAAATACTTTAACATTAGGCACGCCTGCTAAAATTTTATTTAGCAGCGGCATATTAATATTGCTGCAAAAAACAATTACATTATTGCCCCTTTTTGCCAGGTGCAACACTTTGTTTGAAATAAATGTTTCACTTAAAGTAGGAAACGTTATTGTTACTATTGCTACTGTCAGGCTGTAAGTGTTTTAGTGTTTCTGTGATGTGCATCCCAGTTAACAAGTGAATAAATTGCCCACAAAAGCCAACTCCAGTCGTTGGTAGTTGTCATATGGTCTTTCAGTATATTTTCCAACCCGGCTTTATTAAACATTGCAGAAAGATGTTGCGGCATTCCTAATATTTTTTCTGTAACATCGGTTTTAAGTTCCGCACGCAGCCATTCGCCCATAGGTATAACAAAGCCTTTTTTAGGTTTCAACACAAGTTGCTCATTTGTTTTATTAATAAGCGACTGTTTTAAATTCATTTTGCCTTTGCCATTCTTAATGCAGTCTTTGTACGAATAGGTGCTGCTTGCAGCAAGCACATCGTTACCCAGTAGCGGAACCCTTACTTCAAGGCTATGGTACATGCTTGCCCTGTCAACCTTTAGCAGTATCCGTTGCAGGTGTGTATCAACTTCCAGTTTACGCGCGGTATTCATATAATCCTCACTGGAATGCAAAGGTGGCTTTTCAACTTTTAATAAATGATAGTAGTAATCTTCAAGCGCTTCGTCTTTGAATATTAAAGGTAGCCATTGTATGGAACCGGTTATAAAAAGTGCATGGTAGTAATAGGAAAGAAAATCTTTTTCCTGCCAGTGGCGCGATATGGTTATTCCCTTTCTGTTGTTAAGTTTGGCTGCAAGCAGCCTGCTTTTTCTGCCGAGAACTGAACCTTTATAGTAGGGAATGCTCTTTAATGCTGAAAAATTTCTTGGGTAGCCCCAAAACAATTCGTCGCCGCCATCGCCGCTAAGCGCAACAGTAACTTTTTCTCTCGCAAATTTAGACAGCATTAATGTTGGTAACGAAGAAAAATCAGCAAACGGTTCAGTGAATGCTTTTGTATTGTCGTTTATAAGGTGTAGCATATCAGCAGGCGATATATGCCTGGCATGGTGCTGTGTTTTAAATATGTCGGCAAACTGCTGTGCCTCAATTGACTCGTCAAGCCTGTGGCCGCCTTTTATGCCTATAGTGAATGAGTTAACCGGGGCCAGCTTGTTAGCAAAGTATGTTACTAATGTACTGTCAACCCCGCCAGACATAAATGTGCCCAAAGGCACATCGCTTACCAACTGGCTTTGAACTGATGAATATAAAACCTCGTCTAAATTAACAGGTGCGCTCTTTTGTTGCAATGGATAATCGTAGTACTTGTACGATTGTAGTTCGTTATTTTCAACCACATAATAGTGCCCATGCAGCAAAAGGCTGGTGTTATTAATGGCCCCGTAACTTTCAGGAATATAGCCTAACGACAGAAAGGACCCAATGGCGCTTACATTAACTCCCTCGTTCTTGCAGAACGGATGATTGATAATATGGTCATATTGGGAGCTATATATAACGCCATCAGCCGAATGGCCAATGTACAAAGGCTTTATGCCAATCCTGTCCCGCGCAAGTACAAGAGAGTTTTTTGGAATGTTATAAAATGCAAAAGCAAAAATACCATCTATTATTTCCAAAGTTTGTTTTACGCCTATATGCATAAGGCTGTAAAGTAATAGCTCGGTATCGCTGGTAGAAACAAATTCTGTTTTATACGGGCGAAGTAAATTTTTTAACGTGGCAGTGTTGTATATCTCCCCGTTAAAAGTTATGCAATAATTGCCGCAGTCAGACAGCATAGGCTGGTTGCCGTTAACACTAAGGTCGCGTATAGCAAGCCTGCAAAAGCCGGTGATGTAGTTTTTATCATTGTCCCACACGCACTGCGAGTCAGGCCCGCGGTGATGCATTGTTACAAGACACTTTTCTACATACTGCTTTTGCAGCGGAGCGCGTTTAAAGTTATATATACCTGCAATGCCACACATATTTTAGCTGCGCTGTTGTATTTTAAATTTGTTTATAGCCAGTTGGTACACGTCCCTGAACTTTTCACCAATAATATCCCAGGTATAATTTTCGCGAAATTTTTTATTGCCCTCGTTGCCCATTTTTTCACGAAGGCTTTTATCTTGTATAAGCACACCTAGTTTTTCTGCCAGGCTGTTTGCATCATCAACAGTAAATAACAGGCCATCTTTTCCGTCATCAATTAACGATGCCACTGCGCCTATGCCCGCGCCAATAACCGGTTTTGAAAAACTCCACGCTTCAAGAAAAACTACACCGAATGATTCTTCTTTTGACGGCAGAACCAGTATATCTGTAATTCTTAAAATTTCTGTTTTTTGCAGGTCTGTAATGTTGGTAAACACTTTTATGCGGCTTTCAGTAACTGCCAGCCTTTGTAATTCTTTAGTGTATCCACCACCAGCACCGCAAACAAACAGTGTTATATTAGTAAACTGATGCTTAAGTAAAGAAAATGCATCAAGTAAAACCGGTATGCCTTTTAAAGCCTCCTGCCTGCCTATATAAGTTATTGCCAGGTTATCCTGCGCAATGTTATATTTCGTACGCAGTTGTTCACCGCTAACCCTAAAATCTGCCTTTGAAAAAATATCGCACCCAGCGCCTATCACCTTAACCTTTTCCTCACTAAATCCCATCTCAACAATAACCTTTTTTTCATAAGGTGTATTGGCTATATAATAGTCTGCTGCTTGAATGCGCTTCTTATAAATATCAAGCACTTTATTACTGTGCAAATGAAGCGCACCATAAATCACAAATGGTTTGGCATTGCGCCTGCGCGTTCTATTTATCGGGTAGTTTGCAAACAGGTAGTCAATTGATGATGCGCCAATAACATCTGCATTTGACGCGTCAATTGCTTTCTGCATTTTTGGTGAAACAGGGCCAGAATTTAATGCTATTAAAAATTCGGGCAGCGGTGTTTTGAACAGCCTGTTTAATACCTTGCCGGTAAACCTGATTAATTTGGTATGGAAGCGTATAAAGGGGAAACGTATTACCTTAATACCATTAATAACTTCTTCCTTTATTTCAATTTCTTTAAATTTTGGACGGTTTGGGCCATATAATGAATCAGTTGTTAAAACAGTAACATCATCATTTCTAATTTCAGTAAAGTATTCGGATATTCTCTTTATTGTATGCTGTGTGCCGCCCACTGACGGATAATAGTTTTGCGTTACGTGCAGAATTTTCACCTGTAAACCTAATAATTGTTTTGTGTAAGAATACTTTTTATTTCTGCAATAATACTTTCCGATATTTCAATATCCTGGTCGTTATTTACTGGTGTTTTAACCAGTAAGTAATAATTTAAGTTCATCTCACGTGCAATTTGGTGGTAAGCTCCTGCGTCCCTTATCTTTCTTAAAGTAGGAAATATTTCAATAACCAGTGGGTTTTTAGTAACATATATAAGATTAACAAGGCCGGCGCCGTGCGGGCCAATTATTATTTTGGCATTTCTAAAAGCTATAACCTGTTCAACATAGCTCATTTCCTCTGTATTAATTATCTTAAAAGGAATTGAGGGAAAGGCCTTAATAATTCTGTCATCGCCTAATAATTTGCGCTGGTTAACATTTGCACGGCTTATAATAATATACCCTTCATCGCCAGATGCAGAAGGTATATTTTTTAATGATATTGTATTTAGCAGCTTATACAACGGCAAGCTATACACGTTTGTCATTACTGTTTTTTCTTCCCTTATAAAAGGGTAGGAGAGTAACACGCATTTTTTCAGAGCACCGGTAGCATTGTTCTTCCAGGTAATTATTTTATTGGCAGCAATATGAAACAGGTGTATAAGTGATTCCTTTACAAATTCGGGAGCATCTTCGGCTATAACGATGTAGTAATCGTTATAATCCTCCTTGCTATACTCAGCAAACATTGCCAGCCTTGTTAAAGATTCTGTTGTCCAGTGATAATAATTATTGCTTAGCTTGTTTAATAAAGGTATTACGTTGCCTAACTGTTTTTTGGGCTTTGCAACCAAAGTTTTCGTGATGCTATGATTTGAAAGAAGCTTATCCAAATACTCCCGCTGAAAAATAGCTGACTCAAGCAGTACTTTATTATTGTATATAATTACTCCCCTGCTTACCATATATGCATTATTGAGTATAAGCATAAAGCAAGGTGGTACTTCAAGGCCTTCTCTAAACATGCTAATCCAGTAAGGGGCTTTTTCGTTGGTATCGTAATGATAATTCGGCGCATCACCTTTTATGGTAACTGGCTGTGTTAGCTCAATTTTTTCAATTCCTTCAATTTGCCCGCCTTTCCTTGTATCAACTATCGGCAACAAGCTGCCCGCTGCATTATTTAGCGATCTTAATATACTTTTTCCAAAAAGTTTTATGCGGGTTATCACTTGCTTCGTTTATTTAGCTTGGTGTGTTCTTGCTTAAAGTTTTCTATCCCTAACAAATAGGCATCCCTGTATTTTTTTACAATTACCGGCCAGCTATAGTTTTCAACTGCCTTTGTGTAACCATTGTTGCCTAATGTATTACGTAGGCCAGTATCGCTGGCTAACAGGGTTATTTTTTGTACCAGGTCGTCGGCAGTGCCGTTAAAAAGCAGGCCGTCGTGCCCATCTGAAACCAGCGATGCAACAGCGCCCATATTAGTACCTATAACCGGCTTCCTGCATGCCCATGCTTCAAGAAACACTACTCCAAATGATTCACTTTGTGAAGCCAGCACAAAAACGTCAAGCGTGTTGTATAATAACGGTTTAAGAGAATCATCAAAATCCTCTATTAAAATAATGGGCAATTTTTCTTCGAGAATCGCTTTTTTTATTACGGGCACGTAATCGGTTGTTCCGCCGGCAAGCAACAGCTTTGCATTTTTGTTTTCTTTATGTATCGTTCTAAATGCGTCCAATAATATACCAACCCCCTTGCCTTTTACCAGGCGGCCAACAAAGCCGGTTACAATATCTGTATCAATAATACCATGCTTTTGTTTAAAAACTGCAACATCTCCTTTGCTGCATGCAAAGCTGTTAATATCAATACCGGTGCCTATGTTTACAATTTTATGTGGTTTTACGCCATGCTCAATAAGTACCTCTCTTTCATAGTCAGTATTTGAGATGTAGCAGTCACACGCCCTTGCCTTAATTAGTGAGGGATCATTATGATCAGAAATTTGTTTGTGCAGGTGTATTGCGCCATACAAAACAAACGGTTTCGCATTTTTTGTTTTATGCCGCCAAAGCGGGTAATTACAAAACTCATAATTTATAGTGGTAGCCATTATTACATCTGCCGTAGTTTTTACCATCATTCTTTTAATGGCCGGGCTATAAAGCGTATACCTTAATTTACCAATGCTGTAAGGCAACCTAAGACCTGTAGTTTTAACAAGCAATTTATTACCATATACAATAAGCGGGTAATGCCACCTTTTAAAGGGCCGCCTGTTTATTTTTACATTGTTGAGAACCTGGTAAGCGGGTTCAATTTTTTTAAACAGCTTTGATTCCGGACCAAATAGTGAATTAGTGGTGCAAACAGAAACATCATCCCCATAATACTCAACCAGCTTTTCAGACACGTGTTTCATGGTGTATTGAGGGCCGCCCCTGGAGGGGAAATAATTTTGGCAAACGTGCAGTATGTTCACTAACTCAATAATGTTTTTAGTTTGGCTAATACTCTTTCTGTTGACCTGCCATCTGTAAATGTTGCTATCTCTTTTACACAATCCTGGCATTTTGTATTGTATGCAGACGGATTTGCCAGGGCATTTGCTATGTGGCTGATCAATTCGCTGCGATTGTGTGCAAGAGTAAGCACGCCGCTTGCTACAATAGGTTTGTAATGTTCCTGGTTGTATACAGCCCTTAACAAAGGCTCGGTTGCTTTATTTGCATCATCATAATACGGCCCAATTTGGGGCTTATTAAATATACTGCCATCTACCGCCATGGTTGAGCATAGATTAACATGAACATCTGTATATTTAAGGGTAGATACCAGGCGTATTTCATCCTCAACTGTAAAATCGTTATAATCAAGTTTCTCTCTTATCGGGGCTTTATGGTCATAATAAATAAATGGAGAACCGCCAATAAAATTCTTCCATCGTTCAATATTGTCTAATGGGTGGCACCTGAATAAAATAACTGTATTCTCATTTAATACTTTGGCTTCCAGGGCGTCTACAATATGTTTTACGTACTGTGGCTCAGCGGGTAACTGGTTTGCTGAACCACCAGCATATAAAATTATCTCTTTATTTTTTGGCAGGCCCAGTTTTTCAAGCCATGTATCCTTATCCCAGCAGAAGGCCGGGTTATAATGAAAGTCAAATTGTGGGGCGCCGGTAACGGTTATATTATTAGTAGTTTTAAAAGCTGGGTTAATTCTTTCAAGCTCGGCTTTATTGTATTTGTTCCAAACAAAATAATTATCAAAAAATATTGCCGGCCAGCCACGTTTTGTTATATTATCAAATGAGTGAACGGAAGCAATTAGTTTCCCGCCTGAGTCTTTTATAATACGTGCCACCAATTCAACTTCATGTAAAAAGGGCGTTACCGTAAAAATGCCCCCTGCCTTAAGGCCCTTTACCCATTCTTTATATTCCGCATAGGTACTTTCACTGCGCAAAACAGTGTCTTCTTCATTTATCAATGTGGTAATATAGCGTGGTAATGTTTTAAATTTAAACCACAATACCAGTTCTTTTATTTTTTGTTTTAAAACCAGTTTGGATTTTCTAAACTGAAAATGATATTTTTTTTGAATAGATGTGCTTGGCGTTTTTAGCCTGAAATATTGGTACCAGTAATTAATTTTTAAGCGCAGCGTTTTATAGCTGCTGCTTACATTATATGCGGGCATTATGTGCACTTCAATACCCGCGGCTTTTAATTCGTCAATCAAATCGCTTTGTTGCCACAACATTATTACAACAGGCTCGCAAAAGCTACGCATTTGCTGCAACATGCCGGTGCGTATAATATGTATTATTGACCCCTGGCCAACTATAGGAATTAAGATTCTTTTTTTCAAAATAATAAAAGCTAAGTTTAAGTTTATTTAGTGCCTTCAAATATCGCAAGATCAGCCAGTACATCTATTTCGCGCCCGGGTATTGCTTCTGTTGTACAATAACCTTTTAAACTTGTAAGGCAACACGCAGTGCTGATATTTATTAGTTATAAAAATCATTTATACGTTCGGCAACATAGTTTACCTGTTGCTCACTTAAACCCGGGTATAGCGGCAGGCTTAAACTTGTGCCGGCCAATTCTTCAGCAATGGGAAAATCGCCGGTTTTATAGCCTAAATGCTTAAAAGCCACTTGTAAGTGGGGCGGTATAGGGTAATGTATTAATGTTCCTATGCCTTTGTTTTTCAAATATTGCTGCAGGCCGTCACGCTGTTGTGTACGTATTACATACAGGTGGTATACATGCGTTGCGCCGGGGGCAATAAATGGTGTTATAACTTGTTCCACGTTGCTTAACGCTGTATTGTACCAGGCAGCTATTTGTACCCTTTCGTTTGTAAATTGTTGCAGGTATTGCAGCTTTAGTGAAAGAAACCTTGCCTGCAACTCGTCAAGCCGCATATTGTGCCCAATTATTTCGTGGTTATATTTTTCTTTGCTGCCATAGTTACGCAACATGGCTGCCGTTAAAGCATAATGCTCATTATTAGTGGTTACGGCACCGGCATCGCCAAGTGCCCCTAAATTTTTACCGGGGTAAAAGCTGGTTGCATTTATATGGCCAAAGCTGCCGGTTATTTTGCTATTGTATGTTGAAGCGTGTGCCTGGGCATTATCTTCAACCACAAAAATATTTTGGCTTGCCGCAAGCTGCATAATTGCATCCATCGCGCATGCCTGGCCGTAAAGGTGCACCGGTATAATTGCTTTCGTATTTTTAGTTACAAGCGGTGCAATAGTTGCTGCATTTATATTATATGTCTTTTCATCAGGTTCGGCAAATACAGGTGTTGCACCCGCATATGCAACTGCAAGCACTGTTGCTATAAATGTATTGGATGGTACAATTACCTCATCGCCAGGCCCAATACCCAGTGCCTTAAGCGCTATATATATTGCATCAAGCCCATTACTGGTACCCACGCAATATTTTGTATTGTTAAAGGCAGCATAGTCGTTTTCAAATTTCTGCAGCCCGGCGCCCATTATATAATATTTTTCATCATAAAATTGCGCAAACAAATCTATGGCTTCCTGTCGCAGCAGGCCATGCATATAGTCGAACGAGAGGAAAGGTATGTTCATGATAACAGAGTTACTTTAAAAGCGCCTTCGTATTATAAAATTTTTATCCTGGTAAGCTATTGTTGGGAATAACGTAGCCGCCTGCACATATTTTTCCTGTTCGCCGGTTGGCACTAATACATATTTTACTTTATAAGTTTCAAGTAATGACGTGATGCTGGTTGTAGACTGTAAACCTGAAAGTATACTGTCAGCATCTTTTTTTCTGTCAATATAACTTATATACGGGCTTGAATAATAAGTATTGGCAGCTACCATTTTTCTGCCCGATGCCATTACCGGAAAAATAGCGTAGTCCATGCTCGAAAAAATAACGTCATTAATATCCGTATTGCTCTTTATCCAGGCATAAGCTTCCAAATCAAAGGTTTTCTGTTTCTCAAGGGTGGCAGTCTTCAATAAAACAAACTCTTTACGATGCAAGTAGCCTGGCAGCCTGAATATAATTAGCAGGCAAAGCGCCGCATAAAATACAATCGCCAAATTGATCTTTGATCTTTGTAGCCACTTATTATATAGCCATGTAATAACTTGTATAAACCCAATACCGAACAACACAGACTCAGCGCTTTTAACACAGAAAAAAGCATCGCATGATGGAACAAAGCCCGGCAGTATTATATTATACTTTGTTCTTAATATCACTATGGAGTATACATAAAGAAATATAAAGAATGCACATATAGACCAATATAAAATTAGGCGCCTGGCAGTTTTATTAAAGGTTTTGCTACGTATAAGGCCTATAAAACCTACAACAGCTATAATAAAATAAATGTTGAATGTCTCTTTAAACAAATCATAAGCCTGCTCCGGCTCTAATAAAAAGGCGACCCATTGCATGGGGTCTACATTTTTTATTTTGTAGTGGTAATGTATAAAAATGCTGTACAACAACGGGGCGCCAACGGCAATAAGCCCAATTGAGTACAATATACCTTTAAACATAAACTGTTTAAAGGTCCACTCTTTTTTTATCAAGGCATGAAAAAAGCAGCAAAGGAGCGTGATGCAAAACAGCAGAGACATTGCACTGTGACACAAAAACATAACGCCCGCAAGCAGGCCCAGTAACAGGTAGTTTAAATTGTTTTGGACCGGCAATGTTTTGTTGGCAAAGGTAATGGCTAAATAAAAGAACACCTGCGAAAAGCAAATGGCCAGCCACACGTAGGTATAGCCAGATGTATGTTCGCCATACTCATTACCACAAACAAAAAATATGGCGGCCGCGGCAATGGCTAGCGCTGTTTTACGGTCAAACAGTTTTACCCCCATGTAATAAATGCTTACAGGTATAAGTATGTTTAAAAACTTGCCGGTATGCGCTAACACAATATTAAGCGGCAAACCTGTTATGCGCGAGATTAAGGCATCAAGCGCCGGTAAAAAAGGGTTGTACCATAACAGTTCGTTTTGGTAAGTAGTGTCTTTAAAAAATATGCCGTGCAACATATTCTCCGCTATCGACATATCTCTGTAATCATCCTGCTCTACCGGTAAAAACAGCCCTTTGGTAGCCCTTAATGCACAATAAACCGCAAATAAGATGAACAGACATAAAAGGGTAATATTAAGTCTCTTTTCCTGAAGGGGGGTCTTCAACATATTATTATAATTTCTAAAAGGGTTTATAATTTTTTTTGGTGCACAAGGCTAACATCTCTTTATCTCCGCCGGAATTGCCATATCCATAAACTTCACTGTAAGCAGCAATGTTCAAATAGTTTTTTATACGTTTGGCTTTTTCATTTCCGTTACAGTTTGTGCCTTCTACTTTGCCAGTTAATACACCGCCTTTTTTTTGCAGCTTCGTGCTAATGCATTCAATGTTAACAGATGCACACCATTTTGCCAAATAGTCTTCCGGTGAGGCGGAAACAACAATCACTCTGTGTTGTTGCTGTTTGTGCCAGTTTATTTTTTCAATGGCGGCAGCGTGTACAATTTCTTTTAAATCGTTGTTCGCATAAGCTTCACATTTATAATTAAAGTCTTCAACACTTCCTCCTTTAAAAAAGCAGGTTAAAAAAATGTTTTTTGTAGTTTGGGATGGCAGCCCGCCGAGCTTGTGTAAAATAAGTACCGGCAACAACCTTGTTATGCCTGTATAGTATTTTGCCGCCCCAACCGCATACCGCGTAAAATGCAAAAGAGAATCTTTTTTAGTGATGGTGCCATCAAAATCAAACAGAGCAAGTGTCATTATACCGGCAGCGATTATTAACGGGTTATTTTATAAATAAAATAAAACTTGCAAGCCATAGTACAAGGTCAACTTGCAAAAACACATCCTTCAACACTATTTTAGAGGGGTTTGATGTACCGCCGGAAACAAATATCACCTGGAAATATCTTAAAAAGCCTGCGATTACAAATATTATGTTACAATAAAGGTAAGGGTTATGAAAATGCAGTATAATTTCAGGGCTAATGGTATATTGTATATAGCACACTAGTGTTACGGCTGCCATTGCTACAATGGAATAATTTAGCAAGCTAATATTATAGCCATGTATAGATGGGCGGGTTTTTACGCCGTCATCTTTAAGTATAACATCATCTCTTCGTTTGCCCAGCGCTAATATAAGCGACAATAAAAAGGTCATTAATGTTAGCCACATGGTCGGCGTTACATTAATAACTGCACCTCCCGCATAAACGCGTAAAACAAAACCTACGGCAATGATCATTATATCCAATATGGCTATTTTTTTTAAGCCCAGGGAATAAAAAATGTTAATGATAAAGTAAGTTAGTAAAAATATGGCGAATCTTATATCAAGCAAAAAGGCTGCAATAACACTGCAGCACAATAACACAACTGCTGCAATAACAGCCGAATGCAGCGATATTCTTTTAGAGGGCAGTGGCCTAAGGCATTTAACCGGGTGCTGCGTATCTTCTTTTATGTCTGTAATATCATTTAGTATGTATACACAACTGGCCACTGCCGAGAAAATAAAAAAAACTGCGATAGAAAGCGACAGCAGGTGTATGTTGCGAAATTTAAACGAAAAAAATAAAGGCGCCAATACGAAAAAATTTTTAGTGTATTGGTTTACACGAAGTAAAGAAAACCAGGCGCCTGCTAAAGAATTTTTCAAAATAGAATACGTTAAATTAATGGAAATTATTCGCCGGTTTCGCCGCCATTTTGCTTTAACCATTCGTTATAATTTATATCCTGCCATGGCATTCCCCTGTCAAAATTGTATGGCCATGGGTAGTGCGACAGGCCAGTTTGTTTACTCTTCAGTTCCCTCACATCTTTTACCGGTTTTGCAGGGTTGCCTGTTACTAACTGGTAATCAGCAACATCTCTGCTAACAATTGACCCTGCGCCAACAAGCACATGCCGGCCTATTTTTACACCGGGCAGCAACACACTAAATACTGCGATTTGAGAATAATCGCCAACGGTTGGGCCTATGCAGATGTTAGACGGTGGATGAGGATCGTTGGTAAAAACTACATACGGATATATAAATACAAAATTACCTATGGTTGACTGCTGGCCTATATGTACGTTGCTATGCAGCCAGCAATAATCCCCAACGGTTATGTAGCCCTGTATGTCTGACAGAGTGCCTATTCTGCAATTTTTGCCAAATGTGCAGTTCTCCCTTATTGTTACACGGTGCCCCGTTGAAAAGTTCTCTTTCATATTATTGCCCGCGTATATAATACAATGGCTTCTTATTAGCGAGCCCGGCCCTATGCTGGTAGCAGGGTTTACATAAGCATCATTGTTATAGTAGCCATTTAACGGCTCGCCTATAACACAATCATTTGCAATTATTGTATCGTCAGCAATTGTTACGTTATCATAAATTGCTGTATTATCACCAATACGCACATTAGTGCCAATTTTTGCTGTTGGACTTATGTAAACATTACGGTTATTAAACTTCATATAGAGGATTTTCTAAATTCTAAAAATTCATCATAGTCCCTAATGTATTCAGATGCATCATAATGGTCTGATGCCAGCACAAGGCAAATGGCGCCGGATGAGAAATTAAAAATATCTCTCCAAATACCGGCTGGCAGGTATAAACCATAGTAGGGCCGGTTAAGCTGTACCGTTTTTTTTACAATGCCATCGTCCAGCACAATATCAAAACTACCGCTGGCCGCAACTATAAGCTGGTGTAGTGTTTTATGTGCATGGCCGCCGCGGTTGGCGCCGCCCGGCACATCGTACAGGTAATATATACGTTTTATATTAAATGGAATTTCCTTGCCACCTTCAATAGGCGTAATGCTGCCAGACACATTTTCAATTTTAGGCAGATGTACAATATTGCAATTATATACTAAGGGTAACATTACCTGTTTGTTTCTTTTACGTATTCATCAAAGTCTCTTATATAGTCTTCTGCGGCATAGTTGGTGCTGGCGGCAATAAGGGCCAATGAATTGGTTGAGAAATTTTCAAGATGGCGCCACATCATTTTAGGCACACACAGGCCATAGTAAGACCTGTTTAATTGAAAAAGTTTTGTGTTAACCCCATCGTTCACAACTACATCAAAGCTGCCAGAAATTGCTATAATAACCTCATTTGCCTGTTTAAAAGCATGCCCCCATCTTACATCGCCGCCGGGTACATCGTACATCCAGTAAACCCTTTTTATTTCAAAAGGTATTTCCCTGTGTTGCTCTAATACAGAAAGATTGCCCCGGGCATCAGGTATTTTGGGAAACTGAATAAGTTTTATGGTGCTTACTGAATTCAACTATATTTTTTTTGAAGTAAAATAATACCGCAACCCTGCAATGGTATATTTAAGAAATTCTTTGTTGCCTGTTTTAAGAAATGCTTTAAGGCAAAAGCTGCTGATATATTTAAATTTTTCAGAATAAAGATTTTTTGCGTAAAAAAGCAGCTTTTTAGTAAATATAGGTTTGTAGTCTTTTCTGCCGTCAAAATTTTGATAGTAGATAAGAAACGTATTTTTATAAAACTGAAAAAAGTGAGGCTGTGTGCTTAATGATTCGCCCGACATTCTATACAATACCGTTTTGTCTGGTGTATACAGATAGTTGTGATTTCTTGCTGCACGTAAAAAAAAATCGTGGTCTTCGTAAATCAGGTCTTCGTTATATCCCTTAAGTTCATGCAATACAGTCGTCCTTAATAAAACACTGGGGGCCGATATTATAAATCTGTCTACCAGGTCACTATATATATTGCCGCTTAGCGGCTTTTTGTACTTATTCTTTTCGTAGTACGATTCAGGGTCGAGCTTGCCTTTACCGTCGATAACAAACATATCGTTATAAACAATATCAAAACTTTCGTTTTTTTCCAACAACGCAACTTGGTCTTCAATTTTTGTGCTAACCATTATATCGTCGCAGCCAAAAGCCTGAAAATACTCACCTTTTATGAGCGGCAGTGCACTGTTGAGATTTTTTGTGAGGCCAAGATTAACGGGGTGATTAATAAAAGTAGCATCCGGCATATTTTGGGTCAGCCAGTCGCGTATAATTTGTTTTGAATTATCTTTCGATCCATCATCTGCAACAACAAGCTGTATGTTGGGATATGTTTGTTTTTTTATGCTGTTGAGCGTTTCTTCCACCCATTTTTCCTGGTTATAACAAACGGCTATAATGGTAACTAAAGGAACTGCATTCATTAAAAGCAAATGGTTTTTAAGGTACCTAATTGTTTTTGCCTGTCAATAACAAGGGTGAGCATTGTATGCTTTTGAGCAAAAATTTTATTTTGCCTGATTTAAGAAAGGCTTTAAAAGCAAGAATTGGGGTTTTTCTATACTTCATATTTGTTAACATCTGCAAACCCGTGAGCATTTTTTTATCGAATATTGGTTTGTATTTTTTTCTTCTGTCGTAGTTGTAATACAAAAGAAGAAAGCCGTTTTTGTAAACAAATATCCCTTTGCGTGCGCTAATAGATGTTGGTAAAACGCGGTATTCTATCGTTACATCGCTATGGTAAATAAACTGAAATTTTTTTGATGCACGCACCCAAAAATCATAATCATTTACGCCCATTTTTTCATTATCACCACCAAGGCTCTTAACTACTTCTGACCGCATTAGGGCCGAAGGTGTAGAAATAAAACATCTTTCAAGCAGGTAGTCATATACCCAACCTGTTCTTGGTACGTTTGAATCTTTAAACGTGTAAAAAGTCTTTGGAAAGTAATTGCCATCTACGTCCATCCTGTACATGTCAGAGTAGGCTATTGCATAGTCAGGGTTATTAATAAGAATGTTTACCTGTAATTCAATTTTTTTGGGCAACAAAAAATCCTCACAACCAAAAAATTGATAAAACTCCCCTTTAACATATGGTAAAGCAGAGTTAAGGTTTTTAGTAACTCCCCTGTTTACAGGGTGGTTAAGAAATAAAGCATCCGGCCAGTTGTCCTTTAGCCAGCCGCTTATTAATTGCTTGGTGTTATCTTTTGACCCGTCATCTGCAATAATAAGCTGTATATTTTTATAAGTTTGATTTTTAATACTATTTAAAGCATCAATAACATATCGTTCCTGATTATACGAAATAGCCACTATGGTAACTAACGCTGAGTTCATTTTTGAAAGAATTTGCAGTTAGCTTTTTTGTGCTTCATCCAACACCTGTTTTGTTTTTTCTAAATAAGCGCTTCCCCATTTTTCACATGGTTCAAGGTGGTTACCTTCACCCCATTCGTTCCAGGCGTTAATAAATATAAAGTTCTCGTTTTTGCTAAATGGTTTAAATTTTTGAAGAATACTTTTAAACCACTTGTAGTACATTTCCGGGGTTGAATTTTTTAGCAAAAAGCTTCTTTCCCCTTTCCTCGCTGTGTTGTCCCAGCCCGGTGTTATACCCGGGTACCATTTATATTGCGGGAACATATAGCTGATGGCATGCTCAACATACTCATTATAATCAAGTCGCCGCCGGTCTTCTTCCCAATATTTGAAATATAGTTTGTGATATAGGCCCGGCGAAAACTGATTAACCACCTTTTTATAAAAAGCATACTTAGCACGGCGAATAACGCCTTTAGTCATCCGTGCGATGATTTTTTTTCGAAAAGACTCCATGATACCGCCAAAAGGCTGAAAGTCGATAGCAGCATCGAAGCCAGCTTCTTTTAAAAGCTGTTCCCCTGCGTAGTGAAAGCTTTCAAACCGGCATATGTACAATTCCAGCCCATGCTTTTTTGCCTCTTCCCTCCATATTTTTATTGTTTGGCCGGGTGCCGGAATACTCACTGAATTATAGATGGCTATAACTGGCTTATCATCCACCCGAATATATCTTTTATCTTTAAAATAAGGTATGAGTGATTTTATATGGTTTAGATCATCTTCATCTGAATGCCTTTGTTCAAGCAACATTATCTTTTCGTTGCCTTCCCAGGTCCTGGTCCAGTGTTCGTTTGCCCAGCAAAGCATAAATGGAAAATCAGGCTCACCACTTTCAAATACTTCCTGGAAAGGACGTTCAAGTATGCGCCTGCCGTTAAACCAATAATGGTAATAACAAAACCCATATATGCCATACTGCTTTGCCATATCAGCCTGCTGCTGCCGCACCTCTGCAAGTCTAAGGTCATAGTAGCCAAAATCGGCGGGCATATGGGGCTGGTAATGGCCTTTAAACAGGGGTTTCGCTTTTGCAACATTCCTCCATTCCGTAAAACCTTTACCCCACCATTCATTATTTTCAGCAACGGGATGAAACTGAGGTAAATAAATTGCAATAGGCCTTACCTTATTATCGCTCATAAGCAGGATTGTATGTTCAATTTTTTTGAAAGCCGGTTTTCCACTTTGCTGCACGGTATAGCAGCTACAACATCATCATCCGCATAAACAATAAATCGTGCATCTGCGTACATACCGGTGAAGGGATTGTATTTGTTAAATACTGTTTTATCAATCTTGTACTGGCCAATTAAAACTAACCCGTCTTTTTGCAGGGCATTTGCCATGTGGGCAAAACCACTGTCAATACCAACAAATAGAACGCTGTTATTTATAATTGAAGCTATTGATTGTAAAGACATTTTACCCGTAAGGTTTATATATTTTTCATCTTCAATTGTAACCAGCCTGTTTATACCAACTTCAACAACATAATACCCAGCCTTGGTGCAAAATGTACACAAGCAGTTCCAGTCATCTGTATTCCAATCTTTCATACGCATGTTAGACTGTGTGTGAAAAACAATATATGGAGACGTATTTGTAAGATTGATTTTTTTATTGTTGTTTAAATAAAAAAATGGTTGATCATTAAGCTCAGGTATACCGGCTGCAATAGTAAACGCCTGCAATTGGCCCCTGCCTGTAAGGTGGTTATTAAAGTTTAAAGTATTAAGGCCCTTGTCTAGTTTTTTTTTAAATTTTGCGCATGGCTTACCGTTTATATGTAAGTCAATAATGTTTTGTTGTAAAAAACCTGCCCTAAGTAAAAATTTGCGTAGTAAAATCCATTCATAAAAGTAGTGCAATTTTAACAGGCTGTTTATTGACGGATGGCATTCCAACAACTCGGCATAGTCTTTTTTAACTACCCAAAATATTCTTGATTTTGGATGTATTTTTTTTGCATAACCTAGCACCGGCTCACACGAAATTATATCACCAATATGTTCGTACAAAGCAATTATAACTATTTGCCGGCGCGCCAAAGAATAAAAAACTTTTGCCAATACCATCCTGGTGCATAAAAAAAATACACGCGTAAAAACAGTAATAAATTCAATTTTTGCATAAACTTTCTTTCTAATTCTAGAAAGGGCTTTTCTTATTGTTGGCATAAACACCGGCAGCTAATTCCTGCATATTTAATTGTGTATTGATGGGCAGTGCTATAACATCATAGTGCCAATCGTACTCAAATTTACCTTCCATGCAGAGCGTTTCAAGAAAAGCAATTGCATGGGTATCAATTTTATAACTATAATGGCTGAAGTAACCTGTTTTTGTGAAAAATAAAAAATGCTCATAACCAACATCGGTTAAAACTTCAAAACATTCCCGGATGTTATTATTAGTTTGATTTATTAAAATGGGATGCCATTCAAAAATTACATTTGGTTTGTTATACTGCAATATCGTTTTAGCACCTGCCAACACTTTGCCGTCAAAACCATCTACATCTATTTTTAAAACATCTACCTCTGTAAAATTGTTTTCCAGTACAACGTGGTCGAGCGGTTTCGCAGTAACCAGGTTATCGCCTTGCGCACTGGCTGTGCCTGAATGTGTACGAATAAGCTCTTTTTCTTCGGTTGCGCCGCTACTTAAAAAACTTTTTACACAGGTTACAAAGCTAAACTGTTGCATATTTGCCTGCAGGTATTTAAAAAAAATATCATCACCGTCAATGCAGAGCATTTTATTAATTCCGCCAGGCATATTGGCATTTAATAAAAAAGCAGTGTCGCCTATTGCGGCGCCAACATCAATTATATTTACAGGTCTGTTGTTTGTTATAAAAGTTTGATACGCCAGTTGTACCAATGGGTTATTGAACTTTTTATACCTGCGCATATATAAAGGATATGTAAAGCCGGCGCTAATTAAGGCATTGTAACCATGTATAACAGTTTTAACCGGTAAGTTTGTATTTTTTGTTACAATTTTCTTCCAGGCTTTTTCCCAGCGTTTTGTTGACTTGTTTGATGTACGTAACAGGTAATTATAGGCAAATGTTCTGAATTTGCTGTTTTTGGCTGATAATTTTGATAACAATCTAAACATTTGTAATAGTGTATTTAGGCAATACTACTCCAATATCTGTGCCTTCGTAATCTGCAAGGTTAGTGCCTGTGTCTACAACGGTAAACCTGCAAATGTCTTCTGCCAGGTGAAAAGCGTGCTGATGCGGAATATGTATAACTGCTATCCATGAATACAACCCTGGTGCAAGAAAAGAAGGCGGCATTGCAATTATAAATGATGCATCATTTTTATCTTTGTTTAGTAAGCCTGGATACAATTTTTCATGTATTGTAAATACCCGCGTGCCGCGTTTATCCATCAACGCAAGGGCAATTTCAACTGATGGCCTGTATTCAGTAGTTGTAACTTCCATTCTAACTTTTACTGCTTCGTGGGTTCCAAATTCAGATGTTGGTGCTATGTTATCAACAGTGTTATAGAAGCGTTCAATTAAGAAGGTTTTTGAGCCGTCATTTTCTGCGGTAAAAACCATCGATTTGCCTTCTGCGCTTTGCTTAAGATAAAAATCGACTGTTTTTTCCGGGTTACCGTTGTAAATCAGCATTCCATTTTTTAGCAGTAACGCACGGCTGCATAGTTGTGTTATGCTACCCATTTGATGACTTACAAATAATACTGTACGGCCGTCTTTTGTGCTTACATCCTTCATTTTGCCAAGGCATTTTTTTTGAAACTCAGCGTCGCCAACAGCCAGCACTTCATCAACAATCAAAATATCAGGTTCCAGGTGTGCAGCAACCGCAAAGGCCAGCCGCACATACATGCCGCTGCTGTAGCGCTTTACCGGCGTATCAATGTAACGTTCTACTCCGGCAAAATCAACTATCTCATCAAATTTTGCTGTTATTTCTTTTTTGGTCATCCCCAGTATAGCCCCGTTTAAATATATATTATCGCGGCCAGACAAGTCTGGGTGAAAGCCTGTCCCAACCTCAAGCAGCGAGGCTATGCGCCCTTTTATTTTTATGCTGCCAACAGTTGGCGCTGTTACTTTTGAAAGTATTTTAAGCAGGGTTGATTTGCCGGCGCCATTACGGCCTATAATACCTAGTACCTCGCCACGGGTAACATCAAAACTTATATCCTGCAGCGCCCAAACATAGTCGCTGGTGCCTTTTTTAGTGCGGTCGTTCTCCTGGCCAATTTTTAAATACGGGTCTTCTTTACCGCGTACCATGTGCCACCACCTGTTTACATCCTGGTTAAGGCTTTTGCGGCCAACCTGCCCAAGGCGGTACTGCTTGGCTACATTTTCAACTCTTATAACTGTGTCACTCATGTTAAAAATTAAACGGTATCCATAAATGTGCGCTCAACTTTACTAAATATAATTGTGCCTATAAAAAGCGCTATAAGCATAAATACGCAGCTATAAATAAACCAGCCAATGTTAAGGGTACCCTCGCCCAATACCGAATACCTAAAACCTTCAATAAGTGATGAAAGAGGGTTTGCGAGAATTGCGTTTTGATAGTGCGGATGTTTGGTTGCCACAAATTTTAGTGAGTACGCAACCGGTGTAACATACATCATTAACTGCATGCCAAATGTTACAAGCACAGTAAAATCTCTGTATTTTGTAGTAAGAGACGAAACTATTATACCGCCACCCAAACCGAGGCCTGCCATTACAATTAAGATAACCGGCAGCAACAACAGGTTAAGGCCAATGTGGTAAGTCCAGTGGTAGGTTTTATCAATAAAAGTATAGTATAATATAACAATTGTCAATAATCCAAGCTGGATGCCAAATTTTACAATGTTAGACATTACTACTGATAGCGGCAGCACAAGCCGGGGGAAGTATACCTTGCCAAATATGCCTGCATTGGCAACAAATATGGTTGATGTTGCAGTAAAGCAGTTTGAAAAATAGTTCCATATTGAAATGCCGCACATGTAAAACACCGGCGCAGGGATGGGGTAAGTTGAAATGCCGGCTACTTTGTTAAATACAAACAAGAAAACAATTGTTGTAAATACAGGTTGAATAACAAACCAGACAGGGCCTAATATAGTTTGTTTGTACTGCGATGCCATATCGCGTTTTACAAAAAGCAACATCAAATCTCTGTACCGCCATACTTCTTTAAGCTTTATATCAAAAAACTTACTGCGGGGGGTTATTACCTCCGACCATTGTTTTTCATCGTCAACAATTATTTCCGCCATAGTATTGTTATGTCGCTTTGTATAGTAGCTTATAAAATGTCAGCAAATATTTTTTGCTTGCTTGTTTTCCAAAACTGTTCAGTTTGCAAAATGCCGGCAAAAAGTTTATTGCTTTCGCCTGTGCCAAACAACTGTTTGGGTTGCAATTTTTTTGTTAATGCTAATTGCACTGCCCCGAATATGGCTTCGCTTGTATAACCGGCATGTATAATATCTGCATTGTTACTGCGCTTATTTTGCCTTGTGCCAATATTAATGGTTGGTATGCCATAATAAGGGGCTTCCCTTATGCCCGCGCTTGAGTTGCCTATAAAAAATTGCGCATGTTTTATAAGCGTTAAAAATGATTCAAACCGTATTGAAGGAAATATTTTAAAATGTGGGCTATCCTGAAGTTCACGCACATAATGCATTATAAACTCAGACCCTTTATCGTTATTGGGGAATATGGTTATATAGTTAAGGCCAGACTGCTGCAATGCGGCAAAGTAATTTTTAGCGTATGTTGACAGTGCATCTATTTCAGTAGTAACAGGATGAAAAAGTGATATTGCATATTTTTTAAAAGGAATATCGTAGTGTTTTACCACATCGTTTAATGATGGCAAATGTTCAGACAGCATAACATCCATATCGGGCGAGCCAATAACATATATACTTGTATCAAGCTCGCCCATTTGAACAAGCCTTTTTTTAGCATCGTTGTTAGCCACAAAATGTGTGTGGCTAAGTTTAGAAACAGCGTGCCTTATTAATTCATCAACCGTGCCAGATACCTCGCCACCTTCAATGTGTGCCACAAGCGTGTTATTAAGTGAACCTACAGATGCACCAGCCAGTGCTTCAATACGGTCGCCGTGCACTACTATTAAATCAGGTTTAAGGGCATGCACATAACTTGCAAAGCCCTGTATGGTACGGCCAAGCGTCATGTCCATTACAGCATCACTGTCGTGGTTAATAAACTTGTATATGTTAGGGTAGTTGTACAGCTCAATTTCCTTTACAGTAAAGCCATACTTTTCATCCAGGTGCATGCCTGTAGCAAAAATGTGCACCTCGAATTGCTCATTTTTGTTGAGTATTTCAATAAGAGATTTAAGCTTGCCAAAATCGGCACGGGTGCCTGTTAAAAATGCTACCTTTTTCTTCATACAATATCCTCCCGCGTTAATTGCACATCTACCGGTAAATCAACCACTGCAGTTTTGCCAAGCAAAGTATTAAATTCTTCTGCCGGTATGCCCCCCTTGCCGGGCCGTTTTACCCAGATATTTTCAGTAGTAAATATTTCGCCTTTTTTTACGGGTTGTATGGTGCAGATGGTTGCAAATGCAAAATCAATAGTAACCTGCTCTTCTGCCGCCGGGCCTTTATGCCCGCCGCGCTGCAGGGCAATAATTTTACTGCCTTCAATTAACTCCGCACAGGCTTTTACATCCATTGAGCAAACAATGTCTGGTCCGGGCCTGCTCATGCTGTCAGTAAAATGTCTTTCCAGTATTGATGCCCCTAAAGCAACTGCGCCAAAGCATGCATGGTTTGTTAACGTGTGGTCTGACAACCCCGTAACTGCATTTGGAAAGCTGTGTTGTAGTTCAACCATCGCACCAAGCCTTACCAGGTGGTTAGGAGTGGGGTACAGGTTGGTGGTGTGCAGTAATGCATAAGGTATGCCTGCTGCTTCAAAAATGCCTACAGCTTTGCTTACGCTTTCAATAGTGTTCATGCCCGTACTTAAAATTACCGGCTTGCCAAATGATGCTATATGCTGTAGAAGTGGATAATTATTGCACTCACCGCTGCCTATTTTATAAGCTGGCACATTCCATTTATGCAGGCGGTTAGCTGCAGCCCGGCTAAAAGGTGTGCTTATAAATATCATGCCTTTGCTTTCTACATACTGCTTTAAAATAAATTCTTCTTCTTCATTTAGTGCGCATCGGCGCATTATTTCGTAAATGCTAACATCCGCATTGCCCGGTATTACTTTTTTTGCAGCGCCGCTCATTTCATCTTCCACAATATGTGTTTGATGCTTTACCATTTCTGCACCGGCAAGTGCAGCCGCATCAACCATTTGTTTTGCAACATCAAGGTTGCCTTCGTGATTAATGCCTATTTCCGCAATAACAAGCGGGGCAAAATCATGTCCTATTTTTCTGCCTGCGATCTCAAAAAACGGATTATTCATAAATGGCTTTTTCAAGTTTAATTCTTCTTAAAAAAAATCTAAACTTCTTTCGGGCAACTTTGGCAGTATTATTAAAAAAACGTTTTGTGCCATCAAGATAGCTAAAATAAAATGTGTAAAACTGCGGATAGTCTTTTCGCCTGTTTTCCTTGTAGTTTTTATCAACAACATTTGTTTTTAAGCGTGCAAGGTTTTGGCGTACATATAGCGGCGAGTTTTGGGCGTTAAGCTCAACTGTTTCGAAAAAATAATGTGCATTTGGCCTTAAGTGAGATTTATAAAGATGCTCAGCTATAGAACGGTGGTTACACCGTAATGATTGAATAAGTGATTTTTTTGAAACACCTGTGTGCGGGTTAGTTTCAAGTTTTCGCACAATATGATCTACATCGAAGCAGCTTGAGTATTCAAAAATTATTGGATTTTTAAAATCTGTTAACCCGCCGGTGTACCACTTTCTTAGGTGCGATAGTGTAAAATCGGGATTTGCTGATAAAAATGCTTTGGTACATAAAAGGGATGCGTGCATTTCAAGATGCTGATTGTCAAAATCATACCAATACCTCAAGCGGGGCACTTTAAGCATACCCTTTTCTTTGGCTTTTTCTAATTTTTCAAAAAACTCTTTAACCCTTTCTTCATCAGTGAAATCAAACATCTCATCTACGTCATTTATTGCTATCCAATCTTCATCACTGTATTTCTCCATAAAATATGGATAGGCAAGGCCTCTTTGCCAATTTTCAGCTTTAAAAGCAATTCCATCAAGCACTTTAGTTTTATCAAGCACTTCAAATGGCTGTTCCCTCTCAATAACAGTTATTTTTTTTCTATAAGGCGCAAATCTTTCGTCGGTTTCAATTATTTGACGAGCTAAAAGGCCAATATAATCTCCCTGGTGGCTGTATGCGTTTTCACATACAACCCATTCATCCACATATTTGTCACTTAAAATTAATTTTAAAAGAAAAATTTCTTTTTCGTGTGCTTCGCTAAATAAAAAAGCGTCTACAATTTTCATATACACCGATTAATGATAACTGATTTTACTGCAGTGCCAGTTGTTGCAAGGGAGTGAAGGCTACAACGGACTAACAGCTATAGACTGTGATATATTTGGTATAATTAACTATATTTTGTTTTTAAGCCATGATGGGTCATCAAAAAGTACTTGTACCGTTTGGCTAAGTCCTTGCCACAAATATTGGCCGCCATTATTTAATATCATGTCTTCTTTTGTCACATTTTCCACAACGCCGGTCAGCCACGGCCTAAGAAGTTTTACTTTGTTTTTGCCGAATACCATTCCATATACCAAACAGGTGCGCGGCCTGCAGTCAACTATGGCCGTTACCGGTTTGGTAGCTTTAAGCATATACCTGATAAAATCCATATTGGCTGTTTCGTATGAGTATTCACCCTCGTGTACGGTTAACTCCGGCCCATCAACAAATACAAGATCATATGGATAATCTGGCACTTCGGTAAACGCCGTTCCCCTTATAATAGAATACTGATAAGTTGTTGCAGGGCGTGTGCAATAACCCATGTTGATCTTCCGCTTCCGCACTCCAGCACATACTTAACTTTATATTGCCTTATATAGCTGTGTAACAATACATAGTCAGTAATATCTGCACCGATTGATTCAGACTTACCATCTACCTCGCTTAGAAGTTTGTCTAACCCGTTTTCCTGCATATATTTAGTAATAAAAGCAGTGATCTTTTTTGATGCTGATGCCCTGCTTTTTTTCTTGACTTTTTGAATAGCCCGGTTAATTAGAGTTGCAATATATTTTATTTAAATATAAAAACTACCATGCAGTCCACCCGCCATCAACAATTAAATTATGGCCAACAACATGACTGCTGGCATCGCTGGCCAGGTATGCAACCGCGCCGCGCAGTTCAGTTTTATCACTCATTCTGCCAATAGGGTTAAGCTGTTGAAACCTTTCTAAAAATAAACCTTTGTGCCCATTAAAAATACCGCCGGGTGTAATTGCATTTACCCTAACGCCTTTTGATGCCCATAGGGTTGCAATATATTTGGTAAGCCCTACAACCCCGTGTTTGCTTACTGAATAAGCAACGGGCTGAGATATACCCGTACCCGGGTAAATATTGTGGTTTGGGCTAACTACACCGTATAAAGATGCCATGTTAACAATAGCGCCTTTGCCTTGCTTAAGCATTTGCTTACCTGCAACCTGGCAGCCAAGAAATGTACCTGTTAGGTTAACATTAATAATGGCGTTCCAGTCCTCCAGTGGAAAATCTTCAAAGCCGGCGTCAAAATTGGCGCTTTTGCTTTGGTTGGTAAAACCAGCGTTGTTTATTAAAATATCAATGCTGCCGTATTGTGCCACCACCTCTTCTGCAAGTTGCTGCCAGCTTTGTTTTTCGGTAACATTACAATACTTAGCTATTGCATTTACACCTTGCTGTTGCAGATCATGCACGGCGGCATTACATTTTTCTTCATTAAAATCTGCCAGTATAACAGCTGCGCCCTGGCTGCCTAAGGCAATTGCATGCTCGGCAGCAAGAAGCCCTGCGCCACCGGTAACAATGGCAATGCGGCCCGTAATATCAAAAAGGTTAAGCTTTTCCATTTTGATTATCTATTAAAAATTCCACAATGGTAAAATCAATTTCGGTATCAATATCTATTGCCCTTTCTCTTGGTATGGGGTATATTTTGCATTTTGCCTGGCTCCAGTGTTCAACACTATACAATGTTTCTGTTTTAACTACATAGGCTGCAGGGGTAAGGCTATATACAACGGGCGCATCCTGCCTGCGCGCTATCGGCTTAGCGCCCTGTTTTACTATATGGGCAAACCCGTCATTCCCAATTTCCATCATATTAAAGTATGGGTTTCTTTCAGGATCGTAACCCGTTATTACTACACCCGCGTCTGTATTATTTAAGGCGGTATTAATAGCGCCATTAATATCTGCTGTTGTTTTCAAAGGCACGGTAACATCCATATCAACTATATAGTCAACTTTGTTACCGGTAAGTTTTTTATATTCTTCAACTGCATGAATAAATACCGGCCATTTTGATGCAGTATCACTGGCCAGTTCGGCAGGCCTTTGTATAAGTGTTTTAATGCCAGCCTGCTTTGCTGCCTGGGCAATATCGTCACTGTCGGTTGAGACGATAACATCATTTAACAAGTTGCTTGCAAGTGCTGTTTTAACTGTATAAGCAATTAACGGTATGCCCTTAAGCAAGCGTATATTTTTGCCTTTAACCCCTTTTGAACCGCCGCGGCAACAAATTGTACCTAATATAAACAAGCTTTTAATTTTTATATTGATGTAATGCAACCATGCACCCTGTTTCTGAAGATATTTTTGCAGCTTCAACTATATAAAGGCTTTGCATTGCGTTTTGCAGGCTGGTTAACCGGTGGTCAGCAGGGTTTGTAAGAAAGGTGTGCACAATTTGCATAAACCTTTCATTTCTGTCAAAATCTGCATAAGTAAACGCTCCATTGTTGCCACTGGCAGTAACCCATGATACATTTTTTTCAGCAAGGTTACATGTAACGGTTCCATGTGTACCTGTTATTATGCAATAACGAATTAGTTTTTGCTGCAAATAATCAAGATGTACCGTGCCAATGCTGTTGTTGGCAAATTTTAATAACACTTCTGCAGTTTCTTCAGTCTCAATTTCAAGGGCGCCACTATTGGTATAAAAGCCCGCTGCTGTTGTAACGGGGCCGTTAAGCCAGCACAGGTAATCAAATTCATGCACAAGGTCGAGCAGAACACCGCCGCCCGTTTCCTTTTTTGCACTCATGCCTTTGCGGTGGTCTTCATAGGGCCGCCATTGCGGCAGGTATTGGCCTACAAAAGCATTAACTGAAACTGTGTTGCCTATAATATTTTGCTGCAACAGTTGAAATGTTTTTTGAATGCCGGGGTCAAAATGCAGGTCGTACCCTACTACAATATTGTTTTTGTATGATGCAGCAAGGCTTATTATTTGCAAAATACCTTCGGTAGTGTGGCTAACAGGCTTTTCTATATAAATACACTCAACTTTATGTTGCAGCAGCAATAACAGATCTTCAACGTGATGTGATGTAGGTGTACAAATAAACGCAGCATCGTAAACCGAGTTTTGTAACGCTGCTGCAAGTGTTTTATATGTTGACAAATTTTGTAAATCGCCCTGTAGTTCAAAACGCGTTGCTACGGATATATTTGTATAACCGAGGGCAATAAGATTAGTAAGGTGCCTTTTGCCAATTGAGCCCGCGCCTATTACAAGAATTTTCAGGGGAATTAGATTTATTTATTTGATGTAGCCACAAATGCAACAGGAAATTCAACAACCATTACCTGGCCCAAGCTTTCCAGCTTTACATACACTTTTTTATTACCAGGGCGTATAACCGTGCCTGTATTATCCATAAAAACCCCTTGCTTTATAACCACCTTATCATTCTCGCGAAAGTTTTGAAGTGAATCAATTGAAATTGCAGCATCTTTTTCCAACAGGTAACTCCGTATCAGTTCAATTTCTTCGTCTTTTATTATAGCCGGTTTCCCGAGGTAATGAACGAAATTTAACACACCTTCCGTTTGCAATACCGTTAAACGTTCATCTTTATCAATATTTACAAACACATAGGACCTAAATAAGGGTTCGTCAATTATTTTTTTCCTGTCACTCCACTTTTTTTCAACCCTTTGCAAAGGGCACCAACTGTTAATGCCCTTGCGCAACAATACAGTGTCAACCTTCTTTTCCCATCTTGGTCTGGTATAAATTGCAAGCCAATTTTTTATATTATTCATACTGGTACATAGCTCCGCCATCTCACTCACATATATTTAATGAAACAGGCCAGAAAAACCGCAACCTGTTGTTAATTTATTTTCTAAATATCTTATCTACAAAGCCTTTTATCCCTTTGCTTTGTTCCTCTGTATAGTAGCCACCGCCATAATGGTAACCATAGCCATAGCTATAACCATAGCCGTAGCCATAACCATAGCCAAGGCCCGATGAGGCTATAATTCCATTTATAACTACGCTAAGCCTGTTAAACTTCTTTTCAGCGTAAAGCTTTTCAATAAAGCTGATGGTTGTTTTGTAAGAATATTTATGCCTTACAATAAATAAGGTAACATCAACCATATGCCCCACTACAAATGCATCGGCAACTAGGCCTACAGGTGATGAGTCTATTACAACAAAATCATATTTTTCTTTTACTATTTTTAGCAAGTTATTAAACTTCTCACTCATTATAAGTTCTGTAGGATTGGGTGGTATAAGCCCCGATGTAATAATGTCAATATGGCTATTGTTGGGCACTTTTGAAATAATGTCTGTTAATGAAATATCGTTATTAACAAGATAATCCGTTAGACCTCTTGGAGACTGCAGATCAAGATATTTTGCCAGTTTCGGTTTACGCAAATCAAGTTCAAGCAGCAACACCTTTTTTTCGCCAGTAACAAGGCTTCCTGCCAGGTTTAGAGAAACGAAGCTTTTACCCTCGCCACTCATAAAAGATGTTACCAAAATAGTTTTTGCTTTTTTATCGTTTGCAAGGTATTGCAGGTTGGTGCGTATAAGCCTAAACTGCTCAGCCAGCACACTGCGGCTTTGCGGGCTAACAATAATATTTTTTTGTTTGTTATTATAAGACAGTTCGCCAAGCAGAGGCACCCTTGTATTTTCTTCCACTTCCCTGCGCTCAGATATCCTGTTATTAAAAAAATCAAGCAACAGCATAACAACAATTGGCAAAATAACCCCAATTATAATTGAAAACATTTTTATTTGGGGCGCCTTGGGGCTAATGATGCCCCCATTGTGAGCGTAATCAACAATTCGTGAATCTGCCGTTACGGCGGCCAAAGACAGGTCCGCGTCAGCTTGTTTTTGCAATAAAAAATTATATAGTTGTTCCTGTACCGCAATTTGGCGCTTTAAATTAATAAGCACCCTTTCTTTTTCAGGAAGGCCCTGTAATAACGCGCTGCTAATTCCAAATTGACGGTTGATCAATTCCAGTTGGGACGTGTATCCCAATTTAATACTTTCAATATTTTTGAGGATGCTTTGTTTATAGTTAAGAATATCAGCTTTTTTCTTTTCTAAAACAGGGTCATCTTCCTGGCTTATTCGTAGTTGTGTGTTGTACGCAATAACAGCAGCGTTATACTGTGCAATTAAAACGACTAATGTTTCATCAGAAATGCCGAGCGTTGAAGGAATAATCTCAGTAACTGTTTTGGCATTTTGTATGTATGCTGCAAGTTCATTTAAAAGCCTGATAGATTCTTCCTGGTCAAGCTTAGCTTTTTGATATTCTCTTGTTTGAGCGATATACTGAGTGCCGGCATCTGAGATATCTACTATTTTATTTGCGCTTTTAAAATTGTCAGCAACAATTTCAATTGCATTTAAGTTGCTCTCAACCTGCTCAACCTTGTCCTTTAAAAATTGCTTTGTTTTATTCGCTACAACACTTTTATCTTCTTTATTGGCCCTGGTAAATGATTCAATTAAAACGTTAAGAATGTCAATTGCTTTTTCAGGTACCTCATCATTAGTCGTAATTTCAAGCGTACCGCCCATTTCATGGGTTTTTGTTACGGTTATCAGGTTTTTTATGCCGGTGGCAACTGATCGGGTATCTACTATAACTAGTGAATAGCCTTTGTTAGCCGGCTTAATTGCCGGGTTAAGCTGCACATAAACCAGGTGATTATCAAGTAAAAAAGTGTCGCCATAGTTATGATATGCAGGTTGAGGTTCTGATTGCCCCTGCAATGAAAATTTGTCTTTCTGTACGATAAGTTTGTAAATAAAAGGCTGGAAATCCAGAGTGTCCTTATTGGCAAGTTTTATAAAAACAGGATTGGCATTACCATACAGAGGCGCTGAAGCTATACGGCCCTGCGCATATAGCTGCATTTGAAGGTGTAATGAGTCAACAACTGTTTTTGCCAACTCGTAAGATTGAAGAATGTCAATCTGGTCTTGTATTTCTTTGCCGCCTGGCATGGCGCCAAGTTCTCTTATGATATTATAGTCGGGAGAGCCAGCCTGATCGTCCTTTATTAAAATTTGGGCCTCAACCTTGTAAACCTTTGCTGTATAACGCAGGTAAAGGGTGGCGATAGAATAGGAGATTAGCATGGACATAATTATCCATGGTAAAAACCCTATTAATTTAAAAATAAATTTTTTGACATCAAAGACAGCCCCTTGCTGTATGGGTGCAGCTTCGTTTGATTCATTATCTGTAACCGGGTAACTCATATTATTTTTTAAATAATACCAAAATAATGGCAATAAGGCTTGCTGCCGAAGCTACAAAACTTGCTGTACGCGTAAAATTGTCAGTAACAAATTTAAGGTTTCGCGGCTGCACATAAATTACATCATAACGGCTAATATAATAATCTGGCGAATTTAATATTTGCTTATCAAGCAGGTTTAATACTTTTATAGTTCTTTTTCCATTTTCATCGCGAATTATTCTTACGCGGTCAAAGTATCCAAACTCAGTTATATCGCCAGCCTGCGCAAGGGCCTCAAATATGCTTAATTTATCGTTTGTTGATGTGAAGTTGCCAGGTGTTTTAACTTCTCCTAATACCGAAAAATGAAAATTGCTGAACCGAACTGATACAACAGGATCCTTAAGGTATTTTAGATATGCCTTAGCCAATACATCCCTGGCCTGATCTCTGGTTAACCCAGCCATTTTTATTTTGCCAATTTTGGGCAGGTCTATATTGCCATTAATATCAACAACAAATTGCAGGCCGGACCCTACACCGCCAGCCACGCCACCAAAATATGAATTAATGTATTGCACAGTTTCCTGGCTTTCGCCACCAACCCGTATCTCAAGTATGTCATTAATTAGTATAATAGGTTCGGGTATTTTAAGCGAATCAAGGTCAATTGCTTTGTTCGGCAGGTTATTTACATACGTAATACTCTTGGGGTCAATGCACGACGAGAAGAACGCGGCAAAGCAACACAAAAAGGAAATAACCTTTAAGGTATTGTATATTTTTCTCATAGCATATTGTGAACAGTTCATATCGTTTTTCAAAAAACAGGGTAGCATCCGCATATTAACAGTACTAATTTATTTGTTTTTCAATAAATATACAATTCCCGGCAAATATCAATGTCCTCTTTTATGTTACCTGTTAATTTACAAATGTATAGATATAACAGTTTTAAATTAGCTATTTAATAAGAACTTAATTTTTTGCAATAAAAAAGCCCCCTGTTTTAAGGAGGCTTTCAGGTTAAAACTGTTAACCCAAATTAATTGTGTGCTGTACTGGCGTTGCTTTTTGCAGCAATGTCATTTATAATATTTAAGGTCTCATTTATATATATATCCGACTGAATTATTTTTAGCCATTGCAGGTAACGCTCACCCTTTGGCTTATCCGGGTTGTTGTAAAACTTGTCGTGGTCTGCAGCCACGGGTTGAATATCCATAGGTGCAACAAGTTTACCGAGGCTGTCATTTTGATGAACTTTATCCCTTATGGCTGCCTGGTCCTGCTTATATTTATCGATGTTAAGATTGTAATCTTTGTCAACATTTTTGCTTAGCCATTCAGTATTTGTTTTAATACCACTGAATGATGGACTTTTTTCAACCCTTTGCTGCGCTTTTTGTTCAATTTCAGCCCAGTTAAAACCACTGTTCCATACCGTATAACTTGATTCAGGTATCTGGTCCCACTTCAATGCAGAAGGCTGATCTTTCTCGCGGAACTTGATATAATCATATGAGTCGGGCAGTACAATGTCAGAAGTAACCCCTTTTAACTGGGTTGAGTTGCCATTAATACGGTAGAATTTTTCAAACGTTAGCTTTAATGCACCATATTCGGTTTCGCCGGTGGTCATATTAACCGGTTTACCTAAAGGCAGGCTTTTTTGTACTGTTCCCTTACCGTAAGTAGATGTGCTGCCAACAATAAGGCCTCTTTTATAGTCTTGTATGGCAGCCGCAAATATTTCAGAGGCTGACGCGCTTAGCTCGTTTACCATTACAGTTAACGGGCCATCGTACAATACTGACTGTTCGTTGTCGCTAAGTGTTGTAGGCGCTGCACCCCTGTCTCTAACCTGCACCACGGGGCCGGTTTTAATAAACAAGCCTACCATTTGCACTACCTCGTATAACGAGCCGCCGCCGTTATTGCGCAGGTCAAGCACAAGGCCATCAATATGTTCTGCCTGTAATTTCTTAATTTCAGTGGCCACGTCTGCCGAGCATCTTGAACCATTGGGATTTTCAAAATCCGCATAAAACTCAGGCAAGTATATATAACCAATTTTTTTGTCTCCCTGTTTTGCAATAGCGCTTCTTGCAAAAGTTTCGTCCTGCACAATTTCATCTCTAATAAGGGGCAGCACCTGCATGGTGCCATCAGCTTTTTTAATAGTAAGCCTAACCTCGGTGCCTTTGTTGCCACGTATAAGCTTTACTACATCGGTAACATCGTAGCCCGTTACTTCAACGGGTTCGCCGACACCTTGCGCCACTTTTACTATAATATCGTTTACCTGTAGTTTCTGGCTTTTTGAAGCCGGGCCACCCGGTATAAGCGTGGCAATTTTTATCATATTATCCTCTTCCTTAAGCTGGGCGCCAATACCAAAAAAATGACCGCTTATCTCTTCATCAAACCCTCTTTTTTCAACCGGAGGAAAGTATTCAGTATGCGGGTCCATCAAATCGGTAATAGTATTTACAAACGAGCTAAACTGCTCTTCTTCAGTTGAGCGTAATTTAATACGGGTGTAAATTTTATTAAGGGCTGCCAGTATTTTTGTTCTTGCCTCAGCCTCAAGCTGCGTGTTGGTTTTGCGGGCTATACTGTCAACATTCTTATTTTTGTCGCGGTAGCTTAAAAGGTCTGTATATTTTTCAAGGGTTAAAAACTTTGCACGCTTTCTCCACTCTTCTTTTTTTGCTGCCTCATCTGCCGGGTAGCTTAACTTGTCGCCGTCAAGTTGTGCAGATTCGTCTTTGGTAAAGTCAAACGGCCTGGCAAGTATGGTTGTGTAATCGGTAATGGCTTCGTCAAGCCTTTTTTTATAAATAACACCTGCTGCGGGAAAAAACTGGATGTTGGCGCCATTTATTTCGTCGTCAATAGTGGTTTCGTATTTTTTAAGGTCGCTAATATCGGCCTGTACAAAAATATCTTTGTCGGGGTCAAGCGATGAAAGGTATTTTGTAAAAACCTCTTTTGAAAAAACATCGTCAATTGCTTTGGGGCTGTAATGCCTTGCCTCCAGTATTTGGCCTATGCCGGTAAGCAGCCTTTGTTGTTTTGCCAATGTTGGTTCTTCATCCTCAGTAGTTCTTGTCTTTCCTTTAAAAGCCCATAAAATTGAACCCAACAGGATCAACAGCAATAAAGGCAATACTTTTTTGCTCAGCATAAAATTTAATATTTTTTTTGTCATCAACTCCAAAAATACGCGAAAAACTTATTTGATGATTTACCGTGTGGCCTTATTAACAAACGTTTTGTGCAAAAGTTATAGCCTGCAACGGTAAATATTTGCAATTATGTTTTTGCAGTAATTATGTATTTCACTATTTTTGCAGCCCAAAAACGGAGGCTATAGCTCAGTTGGTTAGAGCGTCAGATTGTGGTTCTGAAGGCCGAGGGTTCGAGACCCTTTAGCCTCCCGGCAGCCCTGCAGTTAAAACCTGCAGGGCTTTTTTACGAGACAATATATTATGTTTTTATTGCATGCAATAAGTGGTAAAACAGCGTTAAATTTCGGTGTAATTGTATGATTAACATTTAATTTAAGGCGTTTGGTTTTTATTAATAACGGTTGCCTAATAATCTACAAACCTCACCGAATGTTTATTAAAAACGTTAAAACGTGTAGTCCCTTTGCAGGGCAAAAGCACCCTGCAAACGTATTTTTTCCTCCATGTTCGTTGTACAGAAAGCTGTTGCATATTAAAATCTTGAGCAAGTTTATGAAACCATTTTTACTAATTGCGTTCGTTTTTTGTTTAACTTTTGCAGGCATGGCCCAATTTCCCGGTGGCGGGGGTGGCAGGCCGGGTGGTGGTGGCCAAAATATGAACATAGGCCACATGTACGGGAAAATTGTTGACAGCAAAACAAATAAAGGCGTTGATGGCGCAACTGTGCAGCTTATAGGCAACCGGTTTGATACCGTTACAAAAAAACCGAAAGAAGTTATACTGGCAACCGTGCTAACAAGTGCACATGGCGATTTTAGCCTTGATAACCTTCCGTTATTTGGCAACCTTAAAATGCATGTTACATTTATTGGCTATGCTGACTATTTGCAGCCTGTATCATTTGGCATTACAAGGCCAGCCGGCGGTGGTGGCCAGCAGGGCAATAACGGTGGCCAAAGCCAGGCAGACAGGATGCAGCAAATGGCTGGCATGGCTGATAAAGACCTTGGCAATATAAAAATTGTAGCTTCAGACGCAACTCTTGCTGCTGTAACGGTAACCGCAACCAAACCATTTTTTGAAATGGGGGTTGACAGGAAAATTTTTAATGTTGACAAAAACCTGGTAAGCACCGGCCAAACTGCTACCGAGGTAATGAAGCAAATACCCAGCCTCAATGTAGATATTGACGGTAACGTAACCATGCGTAACGCTACCCCGCAAATATTTATTGATAACAGGCCTACTACTTTAACTTTAGACCAGATACCTGCAGACCTGATTGACAAGGTGGAACTAATAACCAACCCATCGGCAAAGTATGACGCATCAGGCGGTGGCGCGGGTATATTAAATATAGTGCTGAAAAAGAATATTAAAAAGGGCTACAATGGTGGCATAAGGGCGGGTATTGACAGCCGTGGAAGGCCAAACGCCGGCCTTGACCTTAATTACAGGCAAGGCAAGCTTAACTTTTTTGTAAACGGCATGCTAAACCAGCGCCTTACCAAGTACACCAACAAAACAGTTAAGAATGATTATTTTAATGGCAGCCACGCTGACTCAATATACACCTTTGACAATGGCCAAAATAAAGGTGGCTTCGGGTTTTTAAGAGGCGGGTTTGATTATTTTGTTGATAACCGCAATACCATTTCGTTAGCTATTAACTATAATAAGGGCGAGTTCAACGGGTCTGACAACCAGTTTCCGGTGGACAGCAGCCTGTTTTTAAATAACTATACATCTTACAGCCGCCGTTTAACCAGTTCAACCGCGCATTTTAACAACTTCGGCTCTCAATTAAGCTTTAAGCATAATTTTGCAAAAAGCGGGCACGATATTACGGCCGATGTCAACTACAATTCAAGCAAAAACACCAATGTAAGCGATAACAGCACCAATACCTACCTGCTGAATGTGTACGACCCTGAGTATTCATTCTTTCAGCACACGGATGGTTTGGGCGAAAATCATTTTTTAACTATCCAGTCTGATTACGAGAACCCGATAACGGAAAATCAAAAGCTTGAATTGGGTGTGCGTGGTGCAATTAGAGACTTTAACAATGTAAGCACTATTTCAACATCATACGCTGCAAATGCGCCTTTAACCAAACAGCCTTTGTTAAGCAGCAGCTATAAATTTACCGACCAGGTATACGCAGCGTATGCCAACTACTCAGTAAAAGGTAAAAAATGGAACTACCAGTTTGGCCTGCGTGCTGAAAGCAGCAATTACAAAGGCACAAACAGGGCAGACAGCAACAACACGTTTAGGGTTAAATATCCTATAAGCCTGTTTCCCAGTGCATTTATTACCTACAAACTTACCGACCGCAGCGACCTGCAGTTAAATTATTCGCGCCGGATAAACAGGCCAAGCTTCTTTCAGCTATTGCCTGCAAGGGACCTGACTGACCAGCAAAACCCGCGTATTGGTAACCCTGACCTTAAGCCAGAGTTCACCAACTCGCTTGAGTTGTCGTACGACAAATCTTATGCACACAGCTCAAACTTTTTGGCTACTGCGTATATGCGTTATACTACGGGCTTAATAACAAACTATTATTACAGGGATATTAACCCCACCAACCCGTCGGACTCAGTACAATACATTACTTATATTAATGCCAACAGCAGTACCAGCTACGGGTTGGAATTAACCAACCGTACTACCATTTTGCGTTTTTGGGATATGAGCCTGAATGTTAACCTGTACGACAGCAAAATATCAGTAACAAGTGCTGACAAAACCGGTGCCGGCGATATTAATAACGAAAGGGTTAGCTGGTTTGCCAAACTGAACAACAACTTTAAGCTGCCTAAAAAAATATCCATCCAGTTCTCGGGCAACTACCAGGCTAAAACTATTCTGCCGCAAGGCGGTGGAATGGGCGGCGGCCGTGGCGGCGGTGGTGGCGGCGGCTTTTTCGGCGGCCCCGGCTTAGGCTCGGCACAAGGCTATTCTTTCCCGTTCTATAGCTTTGACCTTGCGGTAAGGAAAGACTGGAGCTGGAAAGGTGGCAACACAGCCTCAGTAACATTAAGCATGAACGACATATTTAGAACAGCATTATTTAAAACATATTCATCAGAAACGGGCGTTGTAGCCTTTGACCAGATAACCGAAAGGCGCCGTGACCCGCAGATACTGCGTATTAACTTTAGCTACCGCTTTGGTAAAATTGATGCTGACCTGTTTAAGCGTAAAAACACAAAAACAGACAACAGCGGCGGTAACGACATGATAGGCGGCCAGTAGCAGCAATATGTTTTGAGCCTGATTATTACAAAAATTACACAACCCGTAACAATATTTAAAATAAAAAGCCGCAACTTGCGGCTTTTTATTTTAAAATATTAAACCATTGGGTAATGAAACAGTTTAACAGGGTTTATATGAAAAACTTATTTACCATAATAGCTATAGCAGCGGTTGTTGCCTGCAAAGCGCAAAACCAGCAAACCATAACTTATAATGTACAGGTTGAAAACTCGCCGGTAGCGGCCGCAATGGGGGACATGAAGCTGGTTATATATTATAAAAATGGCAAATCGCTTACCGATATGCATTCGGCCATGTATTCGATGAAGTCGCTGGTTACGGATACAGGAACGGTTATTTTGGTTAATGCCATGGGGCAAAAATATTTTTTTAAAACACCAGCCCTTGGTACTGTAGCCGGCAGTGACTCAACAGTGCCTGATATAACCTATGTTGATGAGACAAAAGAAATTGCCGGGTATACCTGTAAAAAAGCGTTGATAAAAGTGCCTTCAAAAATGAGCGATGGCAGCGACACGGCTGTATTTTGGTACACCGACAAACTACCGGTTATTGCACAGGGTAAAGAGGCCGCCATTTTTAAAGGCCTTAAAGGCATGCCGCTGGAATATGAAATGAACTCAGCGCAAATGAGATTAAAGCTTACCGCGCAGTCGGTTTCAACCGGTAATATACCTGAAGCAACATTCCAGCTTTCTACAGAAGGTTATTCGCCGCTGGATGAGAATTTGATGAAGCAGTTACAGCAGTAGCAGGATGGGGTAGTTAATAATGATCTTTTAGTTTCGTCTATTTCGGATTCTTCTCCCGATTGAATCTGCAAGGCTTCCAAAAAGAGCTTTGAACGCCTTATCCTGGCTTAATGTGTTCATATTCTTGATGGTAAAATTCTCTTTGAATTAAATTTTAAAAATTTAATTGTTTTTATGATGACGGAACGGCGTTTTTTATATTTATATATGTAAAGGACGGTTAAGTGGTTTAAACTGGCCAACGACAAGTTAGTTGTTAAACGAAAATTGAGGTTTTGTGACGATGTTAATTTTTAAATTGTTGAAAATGATATAGTTACGGTTAAATGCATCAGCAAAATTTTCCTCCTCCAAAGGAGTCCTTCGGACTTTTTCCTCCCCAGGCACCCTGTTTGTTGGCAAATGTTGTATTTGTTATATGGTAGATTGCTTTGAAAAGGATTTAGGCAAAAGAACTTTAGGAAATATAGAATGACAAAAATGATGTTATGCATTACTGGCTGTATAGCCACCGGGCTAGTGAATTGAATTTTTAAATGAAAATGCGAAAAAGTCGCTTGGGTTGGTTTGTAAAGTTTTAATAATCAATACGTTTGATAAGATCAGCGCCGGCTAAAGTTTCCTCCTTTTTCCTCCCGTTGCGTCCATTTATTACAAAAATATCCCTTTGGCCTGTTTCGGCAGCTTGATGGAAGGATTGGATAAAGGACTTAAGGGCAAAAGTGATGATATGGTGGTTTTGGTAAAAATATAAGCGGATGAACTTATACGTAAATTTTTTTGCTTTTTGTGCGTTTTGTTTATTTTACTACCTTTGCCGCCCTATGCATTTTGAAGAATTGTATCCATTTGAGTTTACTAACACGGGCGGGCAACATACAGATGAAAAACATTTTCCTGTAATTTATTGATTACCATTGTGTTGTGGTGATGCTAATTTTTGGCTCACCTTCAACTCAAGCCCAGTTATTATGCCAAAGGCCAGTACAAGACTTCAAAAAAAAGTTATAACAAAAATTGCAATTTAAAATATGGCCATTAAAAAAGACAATCGCCCCAAAGCAACTTTCTCTCAAATTACAATCGGTTTAGCAAGCCCCGACAGTATTTTGGAGCGCAGCTTTGGTGAGGTGCTTAAGCCCGAAACGATCAACTATCGTACCTACAAACCTGAACGCGACGGGTTGTTTTGCGAAAGAATATTCGGGCCGGTTAAAGATTATGAATGTGCCTGCGGTAAGTACAAGCGCATTCGCTACAAGGGTATTGTGTGCGACCGTTGCGGTGTGGAAGTAACTGAGAAAAAGGTACGCCGCGAACGCATGGGCCACATTAAGCTGGTAGTGCCCGTAGTGCATATTTGGTATTTTAAAAGCCTGCCCAACAAAATTGGTTACCTGCTGGGCATGAGCAGCAAAAAGCTTGAAAGTATTGTGTACTACGAAAGGTATGCAGTAATACAGGGCGGCGTTAAGGAAAACCTAAACAGCGGCGACCTGCTTACTGAAGAAGAATACCTTGACATTATTGATAACCTGCCAAAGGACAACCAGTACCTGCCTGACGAGGACCCGCAGAAATTCATCGCCAAAATGGGCGCTGAAGCTACGCACGACCTGTTGGCAAGGCTTGACCTGGACGACCTTAGCTATAAATTACGTAATGCTGCTGCTAACGAAACCAGCCAGCAACGTAAAGCTGACGCCCTGAAACGCCTTAGCGTAGTTGAGGGCTTTCGCGAAGCAAACAAAAACATAACCAATCGCCCTGAGTGGATGGTTATGCAATATATACCGGTTATACCGCCGGAACTTAGGCCATTGGTGCCTTTGGATGGTGGCCGTTTTGCATCATCTGACTTAAACGACCTTTACCGCCGTGTAATTATCCGTAACAACCGTTTAAAACGCTTGTTGGAAATTAAAGCGCCTGAGGTGATATTACGTAACGAAAAACGTATGTTGCAGGAAGCTGTTGACAGCTTGTTTGACAACAGCCGTAAGAGCAATGCCGTTAAAGCTGAAGGTGGCCGCGCCCTTAAATCTTTAAGTGATGTGCTTAAAGGTAAACAAGGCCGTTTCCGCCAGAACTTGCTTGGTAAACGTGTTGACTACTCAGGCCGTTCGGTAATTGTTGTAGGGCCTGAGCTTAAAATGCATGAGTGCGGTTTGCCAAAAGATATGGCTGCCGAGCTTTTCAAACCGTTTATTATTCGTAAACTTATTGAAAGGGGTATCGTAAAAACCGTAAAATCAGCCAAAAAGCTGGTTGACCGTAAGGAAAACGTGGTTTGGGATATTCTTGAAAATATATTGAAAGGGCACCCGGTTATGTTAAACCGCGCCCCAACGCTTCACCGTTTGTCAATCCAGGCATTCCAGCCAAAATTAGTAGAAGGTAAAGCCATTCAGCTTCACCCGTTGGTAACAACAGCCTTCAACGCCGACTTTGACGGTGACCAGATGGCGGTGCACGTGCCTTTGAGCAATGCCGCGATATTGGAAGCCCAGTTGTTAATGCTGTCAAGCCACAACATTCTTAACCCGCAAAATGGTACACCAATCACGCTGCCTTCGCAGGACATGGTATTGGGCCTGTACTACATTACCAAGGGTAAAAAAACAACGCCAACAGAAAAGGTACGCGGTGAAGGCATGAGCTTTTACAATTACGAAGAAGTAATGATAGCTTATAACGAAAACCGTATTGACCTGCACGCTAATATTAAGGTAAAAGCCAATGTGCGTGAAAGCGGCAAACTTGTTAGAAAGCTTATTGAAACCACTGTAGGCCGTGTAATGTTTAACCAGCACGTGCCTGAAGAAGTAGGCTTTATAAATGCCCTGTTAACCAAAAAATCGCTGCGCGAGATAATTGGAGACATTATTAAAATAACCAACGTACCAAAAACCGCTAAGTTTTTGGATGATATTAAGCAGCTGGGTTTCCGTATGGCATTCCGCGGTGGCTTATCATTTAACGTTAATGACCTTATCATTCCCGACAAGCGCCAGGAACTGCTTGACCAGGCTAAAATTGAGGTTGAGGAAGTGTGGGAAAACTACAACATGGGTTTAATTACCAATAACGAACGTTACAACCAGGTTATTGATATTTGGAGCCGTGTAGATACCCGTATTACGGAAACACTTATACGCGAAATGCAGACTGATAAACAGGGCTTTAACTCTGTTTACATGATGCTTGACAGCGGTGCACGCGGTAGCAAACAACAGGTAAAACAGCTTGCAGGTATAAGGGGTTTGATGGCAAAACCAAGAAAGAGCGGCAGCACGGGTTCTGAAATTATCGAAAACCCGATCCTGTCAAACTTTAAAGGTGGTTTGAACGTATTGGACTACTTTATCTCAACCCACGGTGCGCGTAAAGGTTTGGCGGATACAGCGTTAAAAACTGCGGATGCCGGTTACTTAACACGCCGTTTGGTTGACGTTGCACAGGATGTGGTTATTGGTGAAGAAGATTGCGGTACCCTGCGTGGTATAGCAACTTCAGCCTTAAAAGATAATGAGGATGTAATTGAGCCATTATACGACAGGATATTGGGCAGAACATCATTACATGATGTGTTCCACCCGCTTACCGAAGAGATTTTAGCTGTAGCCGGGGAAGAAATTACCACGGATATTGGCAGGGCTATTGAAGCTGCAGGTATTGAAACAGTTGAAATACGCAGTGTGCTTACGTGCGAATGTAAACGCGGTGTATGTGTAAAATGCTACGGTAAAAACCTTGCTACCGGTTATATGGCGCAAAATGGTGATGCTGTAGGCATCATCGCGGCCCAGTCAATTGGTGAGCCTGGTACACAGCTTACCTTGCGTACCTTCCATGTTGGTGGTATTGCCGGTTCCTCTTCAGTTGAATCTACCTTACCGGCCAAATTTGATGGTACCATACAGTTTGACGGTTTGCGTAGCGTAACTGCCTTAAACAATGAAGGTGAAAAAGTACAAATAGTAATTGGCCGTACAGGTGAAGTAAGGATAATGGACGTTAAGAACGACCGCCTGCTTATTACCAGCAACGTGCCTTATGGTGCAACCCTTAATGTTAAGGATGGCCAGCAGGTTAAAAAAGGCGATGTTATTTGTACATGGGATCCGTTCAATAACGTAGTAGTATCTGAAATTAACGGTAGCGTTAAATTTGAGAATGTACTTGAAGGTATTACTTACCGTGAAGAAGCGGATGAGCAAACAGGCCACCGCGACAAAGTGGTAATTGAAACCAAAGACAAGACCAAAATACCGGGTATTGTTATTGAAGGCAAAGAAATTAAAAACTATAACTTACCTGTTGGCAGCCGCCTGATTATAGAAGAAGGCGACGAGGTTAAAGCAGGTCAGGTTATTGTGAAGATACCAAGAACGATGCGTAAAAGCGGCGACATTACGGGTGGTTTGCCACGCGTTACTGAACTGTTTGAAGCACGTAACCCAAGCAACCCGGCCATTGTTTGCGAAATTGATGGTGTGGTAGCATTTGGTAACGTAAAACGTGGTAACCGCGAAATAATAGTTGAAGCGAAAGATGGTATAGTAAAAAAATACCTTGTGCCGCTTACACGCCAGATACTTGTACAGGATGGTGACTTTGTTAAGGCTGGTACAGCGTTAAGTGACGGCCAAACTGCACCGGAAGACATACTGAAAATTAAAGGCCCGTTTGCCGTACAGGAATACGTGGTTAATGAAATTCAGGAAGTTTACCGTTTACAGGGTGTACGTATTAATGACAAGCACATTGAAGTTATCGTTCGCCAGATGATGAAGAAGGTAGAAATAGTTCATGCAGGTGATACTAAATTCCTTGAAGAAGACCTGGCAGACCGCTTTGATTTTATTGACGAGAACGACAGGATATATGATAAGAAAGTGGTAACCGACCCGGGAGACAGCAGCAAACTGCGCGCAGGCCAGATTGTTACTGTACGTGAGCTGAGGGAAGAAAACAGCATTTTACGCCGCGCCGATAAAAAATTGGCCGATGTAAGAGATGCAGAATCTGCCACAGCGCAACCGGTACTGTTAGGTATTACCAAAGCATCATTAGGTGTACAAAGCTGGATATCAGCCGCATCGTTCCAGGAAACAACCAAAGTATTAAGTTCTGCAGCTATACAAGGCAAAACAGACCAAATGCTTGGCTTGAAAGAAAACGTTATCACCGGCCACCCAATACCGGCTGGTACTGGTTCACGTTTCTTTGAAAACCTGATAGTAGGCAACAAGGAAGAATATGAGTTGTTGACCACTACAAGGGAAGCGATGAACTTTGATGATGAAGAATAAGGAAAGTCAGTTAGTCATCGGTCAATGGGTCATTAAGGAGTTGACGGTTGACAGAACCTAAGCGAAAATTCAAAGCAAAATATAAAAGCAGGAAGTGTAAAAGCTTCCTGCTTTTTTTGTGGACAAGAGCAATAGTTAAAGGCGCCTGAGGGCAGTGTAATACTGTTAAGTTTCGTATTTTTAACCTGTATGTGTTTTTGCATACGCCTGCATATTATAGATTATGGAAGACGAAATATCAAAACACACCAAAAAAATATATAGCATAGCTAAAGACAAGCATCATACAACTGGAGAAAAGATAAAAGAAGTTGTTATTGAAGTAATGATCATAGTTTTTGCTGTAACACTTTCAATATGGTTGCACAGCTGGTCAGAGAAAAGGCATGAGCAGGAAGAGGTAAAAGCATTTTTGACCGGGCTAAAGCAAGACCTTACAAAAGACATTAAACTGCTGGAGAAAAATAAACAATCCATTACACAACTAGATAGCAACTATCATTACATTGTTAACCTTGTGGAAAGTAAAAAGAAAGACACCATCTACAATAGAATTATAGGCCATAAGCTATACTTTAATATACCCCAGACCCATCCGAATATTGGCAGGTACGACGGCTTTAAATCAAGCGGTAAAATTGGCAATATAGAAAACGATAGCCTTAAGCAAAACATATTAGTATTTTACCAGCAAACCATACCTGACGTAGGGTACGGAGAAAGTTATGTAAACAGCCTGCAGCTAAAAATTTTAGATTGGGAAATTGACAGAAATGAAAAACTGCCTATTCTTGATTTTGTATCTACCTCAAAAATGCAATCTTATTTATCACTCGGCATGCACAACTTTGATGTAAACATTGGGCATTACAATGATGCGTTGGCCCTTGCCAAAAAAATTATAGAACAGATAAATGAGGAGGTGAAGAAGTAGGGAACGGGCAGTGAATGAATGATTACATCCAAGAACGAAAATATGCCGTGCCGGAATAATGTCAGACCTATTAACATGCATCTTCAAAGCAACCCCTAACCAAAATCTTCCGTTCTTAATAGTAACTGCCAAAGGCAGCAAGCATTTTTTAACTAACCAATGTAAAAACATCGTGTATGAAGTTCCAATTTTCATCCAGGGCATTGCTGTGTATTTGCCTTATTGCTTCAGCGCTCTTCAGTTGCAAAAAAAATGACAGCACCACAGCAAATCAAACTCCAAAAACACCGGGAGCACAACTTGTAACAGACGGGCTTGTTTCTCCAGTTGCTTTAGCCGAACCACCTGATGGCTCAAAAAGAATATTCATTGCAGACCAGGTAGGGCAGATATGGATAATTGGGGCAGATGGTAAAAAACTAACTACACCTTTTATTGACATCGCAAGCAAAATGGTTACTGTGCAGCCATCGTATGATGAACGTGGTTTACTGGGCTTAGCCTTTAGCCCCGACTTTAAAGCGAATGGTAAATTTTACCTGTTTTATACAGCGCCGCCGCGTGCCGGTGGCCCGCAACCCGGCACATCTTGGGATAACCTTACCCGCATATCCGAGTTCAAAGTTTCGGCGGCAGACAACAACGTTGCAGATGTTAGCTCAGAAAGGGTATTGCTGGAAGCAGACCATCCTTATTTAAACCATAACGGGGGAACTATTGCGTTTGGGCCGGATGGCTACCTGTACATCTCCATTGGTGATGGTGGCAATAAAGATGATGTTGGCAATGGGCATGTAAGTGATTGGTATGCTGTAAATGCAGGCGGTAACGGGCAGGATATTTACGCTAACTTAATGGGTAATGTATTAAGGATTGATGTTAATGGCAGCCCTTACAACATTCCATCAGACAACCCGTTTGTTGGCACCGCCGCTAAACAGGAAATTTATGCTTATGGCTTTAGAAACCCTTACCGGTTTTCGTTTGATATGGGCGGCACACACCAATTGATATTGGGTGATGCAGGACAGTCGCTGTATGAGGAGATAGACCTTGTAACCAAAGGCGGCAACTATGGATGGAATGTAAAAGAAGGCAGCCATTGTTTTAGTACAGATAACGACCTGGTTGAGCGCACATCCTGCCCGGAAGTTGACAGCGCCGGCAAACCCTTAATAGACCCGGTAATTGAACTTGTAAATGCAGCTAACCCTAAAGGCGGCGGCGTGGCTGTTACTATAGTGGGTGGCAATGTTTACAGGGGCACAGCCATACCAAACTGGCAGGGTAAATATATATTTGGCATATTCTCGCAGGATGGCAATGCCAATGCCAAAATTTATGCAGCTGATATAGCCCCAGGCGGAAGCTGGAACTATAGCCAGGCAACATTAAAAGAATTCCCCGCCGACCTGGGGCAATACCTTAAAAGTATAGGCCAGGACCAAAGTGGTGAGATTTATTTACTCACTTCGGGGCAAGTTGGCCCGCAGGGTTCTACCGGCAAGGTGTACAAAATAATTGGTGAATAGCAGCAATAAAACTGGCATGGTATTTTCGATAGTGTAATCAAGAACGGTGATTTCCCAGGTTGATTAAGTGTTTCCCGTAAAGGTGCACAAAATAGTAAGGGAGTAAGCGTTTTACAAAAGGTGTGTCTCGCAAGAGGTACACCTTTATTTTTTGTATATTGGCCTAATTTGCAATTGGCCATCAAGTGCATATTTATAGTACAGCTTGTAATTACCTTTACTAATTGTATATTCATACCAAAATAAAAGGCGCCCGGCGTTGATTAACAGGATAGTTCAGGACAGCCATAACATACATACCGTTTACATTTATAGGCATTAACCACCATCACCAAAATAATTTAGAAGCAATATTTTAAACACGGCTACACATCTTCTTCAGAAACTATACTTATTATGAAAAGAAAGATTGCAGAAACTAACCACGTTTTAAAAAGCCATTATGCATTTTTAACCTTCTTTGCCTTGTCTGTATTGTTCTCCTGTAAAAACCCTTCCGGTACAACACAGGACGGCAGTATTTCATCAGACCCCAAAGTGGCAAATCTTAAATTGCCTGCGGGCTTTCATGCAGACCACCTGTACGGGCCTTCAGAAAATGGCGAGGGCTCATGGGTATCAATGACGTTTGATGACAAAGGCCGCATATTGGCCTCAGACCAATATGGCGCTATTTACCGCATGGTAGTGCCAGCCATTGGTGATACCGTTACCAAAGTAAAAATTGAAAAGCTAAACATACCGCTTAATACAGGTGAGAAAGCTGATACGGCAAAAGTGGGTATGGGTTATGCGCACGGGTTGTTGTGGGCATTTAACAGCCTGTATGTAATGATAAACCATAACAGCGACTCTGCTTTTAATAAAGGCAGCGGCTTATACCGCCTGCAGGATACAAACGGCGATGATGAGTTTGACAAAATAACCCTGATAAAAAATTTGGATGGAGAAGGCGAGCACGGCCCGCATAGTATTGTGCTGTCGCCTGATAAGCAATCTCTGTATGTTATTGCAGGGAACTTCACCAAGATTCCTCAAATGAATAGCTACGCCAACTACCCTGATGCTAAGCTTGATAACCTGATGCCGTTATTAAAAGACCCTAACGGCCATGACAACACTGTTAACTGGCATGGCGGCTGGATAGCACATATAGATTCATTAGGAAATAAATGGGATCTGGTGGCATCCGGTTTCCGTAATCCTTTCGACCTTGCATTTAATGACGTTGGCGATATGTTCACCTTCGATTCTGATATGGAATGGGATTTTGGTTTGCCATGGTACCGCCCGATACGTTTTTGCCATGTTACCAGCGGTGCCGAGTTTGGATGGCGGCCGGGTAATGAAAAATGGTCGCCTGTATACCCGGATAATTTACCTGCGGTATTAAACATTGGACAAGGCTCGCCAACCAACGTGGTATATGGAGGCAATACGCGGTTTCCGGAAAATTACAGAAGGTCTGTGTTTATATTCGACTGGAGCTTTGGCATTATCTATTCTATTCATGTTCAGCCTAAAGGCGCTTCTTATGACGCCAAAGGCGAAGAGTTTGTTTCAGGCTCACCATTACCTTTAACGGATGGTGTTGTAGGCCCTGATGGCGCTTTGTACTTTATGACAGGTGGCCGCAGGCTAGAAAGTGATGTGTACCGCGTTTACTATGGCGACAATAAGCAAAACACAGAAGCACTAACAGCGCCTGCATTAACTGATGCACAAAAATTACGCAGGCAACTGGAAGAATACCATGGCGCACCTAAAGCAGGTGCTGTTGATTTTGCATGGCCTCACTTAAAAGATGAAGACAGGTTTATACGCTATGCAGCCCGCATTGCCATAGAACACCAGCCTGTTGCTGAATGGCAGCAAAAAGCGCTGGCAGAAAAAGACCCTGTTACTGCAACACAAGCTATCATCGCGTTAGCCCGCAAAGGTAGCCCTGCCGATGAAAGCAAGGCACTGGCCGCTTTACAGGGTATAAACTACAGCCAGTTAAATGAAGCTCAGCAAATAGATGTTGTGCGTGCGTTTGAATTAGTTATGGCGCGGATGGGCATGCCTGATGCAGCTACAAAAACCGCTGTTATTAATTATCTTAACCCGCAGTTTCCGGCCAAAGGCGGTAACGAGTTAAACCGCGAACTGGTGAAAGTGCTGGCTTACCTTGATGCGCCGCAAATAGTTGACAAAACTGTTGCATTAATTAACACGGCAAAAGATGACAACAGCGCCGGCCAGCAAACGCTTACCAACTCATCAGACCTTATTATGCGTAACCCGCAGTACGGTATGGATATTGCCGGCATGCTGGCCAAAATTCCGCCGGGCCAGCAAACATATTATGCTGATGCCTTAAGCCAGGTTAAAACAGGCTGGACGCCTGCTTTGCAGGATACTTATTTTAAATGGTTTTACCATGCCTTTAGCTTTAGGGGTGGCCACAGTTTTGTTGGCTTTATTGATGAAATGCGCAAAGCAGCACTTGCAAATGTGGCTAAAGACAAGGTGGCATATTTTGGTAATCTATCGGGTGATTCAATTATAGCCTTATCGGGTACTGATATGGTTAAAGGCGCTATACAGCCACAAGGCCCTGGCAGGTGGTGGCAGGAGAAAGAAGCAGACAGTGTTGCTGCCAGCGGTATAACACACCGCGATTTTGAGAAAGGCAAAGCAATGTTTACTGCATCGTTATGTATTGCCTGCCACACTATACAGGGGCAGGGTGGCACAGCAGGGCCGGATCTATCACAATTAGGCACACGCTTCTCATACAACGATATGCTCCAGGCAATTATAGAGCCAAGCAAAACGATCTCTGACCAATATGGTGCTTCGGTGTTTTACCTGAAAGATGGTGGCTCTGTAGTTGGCAGGATGATAAGCCAGGATAATGATAAATATGTTATCTCGCAAAATCCATTTGCACCGCTGAATACAAGGGAGATAAAAAAAGCCGATGTTACGCGCACAAGGGTATCTGAAATATCGCCGATGCTGCCGGGAATGATCAACAGGCTAAACCCTGAAGAGCTGAAAGACCTGCTGGCTTATTTAAAAGCAGGTGGCAATGCAAAGGATACTATTTTCGCGAAAAAGTAATTAGGATGCATTCAGAAATAATGATCGACAATCAATAACCAACACGCAATTTTCAAGTAAATATAAGCGGTTAGGTGCAATATCGGTTTTTACCGTGAGTGTTGAATGTTGATTATTGAGTGTTGGGTATTTGAGCTATAATTTTTAACGTCACTGCAAAGGAGAATCTAACGTGAGTTTTGCTGCCTGGCATAATAAGATATCCAACTCCGCACAAATTGGCGGCATCGAAACATCTGTGCTGCATAATGGTGCGGGTCGCGGTACGCTTATTGCCTGGGTGAACACCGGTACCGGCCTGCGTTATAAAATAGTGCTTGACCGCGGGATGGACATTGCTGATGCGTTTTATAACCAATACAGCCTTGCATGGATAAGCAGTGTGGGTGTTGCCCCGCCACAACCTTTTTCACACAGGGGTATCGACTGGTTGCGTACGTTTGGCGGCGGCCTGCTTACAACTTGCGGCCTGTCTCACATAGGCGGCCCGGAAGAAGATGGATATGGCAGCCGCGGGCTACACGGATTGATAGGTAATACGCCTGCGGAGGTGGAATCCATCATTCAGCCAGACCCTGCAAATGGCAGGCTGGATTTTAGCATTACCGGTATAATAAGGGAAACACAGATATTCAGTCCAAAGCTTGAATTGAGAAGAACTATATCAGGCACACTTGGCAAGGCATCTATAAAAATACATGACGAAGTAACTAATCGCGCCAACACACATGCACCACACATGCTGTTATACCATTGCAATTTTGGATGGCCGATGGCGGATGAAGGTGCTGATATTATTTGGAAGGGTAAATGGATGCCGCGTGAAGGCAGTAACGGTACTATTTTTAACAACAGCCACAATTTTCGCAAATGCAGCGCACCAATGGAAGAGCACAATGGCACGGGCGAAGATGCGGTATGTGTAGATATGGAGGAGGATGCTGAAGGCATGTGTGCTTGTGGTATTTACAATGAAAATATTGGCATTGCAGTAGCAATGCGTTTTCCAAAAAAGCAGTTGCCGTGGCTAACCAATTGGCAACATTGGGGTAAAGGCGATTACGTAACGGGTATTGAACCGGGTACTAACATGCCGATAGGCCAGGCGAAGGCAAGGGAACGTAAAGAACTTATATTTATACAACCCGGCGAAACCAGGCAATACGACTTGCAAATAGAAGTACTGACATTTAAGGAAGATATACATAATTTTATAAAATCTAACGAAAGCGATTAACCAATGGAAAAGAGTTTAGCTGCCAAAGCGCTTGAACAGGGCAAAGGCATTTTGCGTTTAACGCCAACATGGGTTCCACGATCTTTTTGTGTGCCCGGCCGCAGAATAAAATTGCACCCGGATGATTATTATGTATTGGGTGGCGTGCGTGGCGGTATTGATGAGCGCTGGCTTTCATCAACCACGCCTGCAAAAAATGGCCCGCTTACAGGACAGAATGAAGGGCTTAGCGCTATAGTTTTTAATGACGGCGGTAAAGAAGTTCAGTTTTTATTAAAGGATGCCGTTGATGAATTAAAAGGTGAGCTGATAGGTAACCGCCTGTGGGATGAATACGGTAGCTGGCCCATGTATTCAAAGTTTTTTGATAACATGGGCCCATTACCACACCATGTGCACCACAATGATGAGAAGGCAGCATTGATTGGCCAAAAAGGTAAGCCAGAAGCTTACTATTTTCCACCGCAACTTAACAACCACGGTGGCGATTACCCATATACATTTATTGGCATTGCGCCGGGCACTACTAAAGAACAAATTAAAGAATGCCTTGTGAATTTTACCAAAGGCGATAACAAAATAACCAACTACTCACAGGCATACCGCCTTGAGCCAGGTACAGGCTGGGACGTGCCGCCGGGTTTACTGCATGCGCCGGGTAGCTTATGCACCTACGAACCACAAAAAGCATCTGACGTGTTTGCAATGTATCAAAGCCTGGTGAATGAAGCTATTGTTCCCGAAGAGTTGTTGTGGAATGGGTCGCCTAAAGAAAGCGTTGGTGACTTTGATTCGTTAATGGATATACTCGACTGGAATTTAAATGTTGACCCAAATACTATGGCTAACCGCTTTATGGCGCCGAAGCCTGTAAAGCCGGTTGAAGAAATGCATGTTGAAGGTTATGAAGAGAATTGGATATGTTACAAATCTGATGCTTTTGGTGCAAAAGAGCTTACTGTATTGCCGGGCAAAACCGTAACTATAAAAGATGCTGCTGCGTATGGCATTATTGTAATGCAGGGGCATGGTAAAATGGGCGCTTGGGATATTGAAACGCCCGCACTTATACGCTATGGCCAGCTAACCAATGATGAGTTTTTTATAAGCGAGCAGGCTGCAATAGCAGGTGTTACAATAACAAACGCATCATCTGTTGACCCGATAGTTATATTGAAACACTTTGGCCCGGGCAACCCGGATATGGTGGTGGGATAGGAAAGTGAAAGGTGAAAAGTCAAAAGTGAAAGCGACAACCAACAATATATATGTCACTTTTGATTTCTCATATCTCACAACCTTTTTTCACTTTTCACATTTGACATTTCACTTCTTCAATCTAACGATATGCAAAAAAATAATTATCCCAAACTGCACAACGCAACATGGCCCGGCATTGTAGGTAAAGGGCCGGGATCAGAACCTGTTATTTCATTGGATGATTTATTAGAACTAACCGCCAATGCTGAAGTTGACGGTGTTAAATTTGATGGTATTGATATCGGCCTTTTTGAGCCGCATTTTAATATTGACGAATCTGATGACGGCATTAAAAAACTGGCCGGCCGTGTTAAATCACTCAACCTGAATATAGGCAGTCTTGTGGCGCCTATTTGGGGTGGCCCTGCCATGGGCAGTAAAGAAGAGCGTGCCGTTTTTGTTGATATGGTACGCCGCGCTTGCCGCTTTGGTCAAAAACTAAAAGAGCTTGGCGTACGGCCAAGTGGTATAGTACGTATAGATTCTGCCAGTAAGCCGGAAGCATGGGCTACCGACCCTGAAAACAATACCAAATTGATAGCACAAACCTTTAGAGAGGCTTGTGATGTGGCTGCCGAATACGGAGAGAAACTTGCCGCCGAAGGCGAGATATGCTGGGGTGGTATGCACAGTTGGAAAACAATGATTGATACAATGGAAGCTGTTGACAGGCCGAACGTTGGTTTCCAGGCAGATATGGCGCATACGTTGTTATACCTGCTGGGTTATAACAGGCCTGAAGACAGAATACTGCCGGTTGACTTTGACTGGAGCGACCGCGCCACGCTGGAAGCAGGGTTAAAAAAATTAACGGATGCATTAAGGCCGTGGACCTTAGATTTTCATGTTGCACAAAATGATGGTACAGTACATGGCCAGGGCTCGCACGATAAAACAGGCCGCCATTGCTTAGCTACAGATCCTAATGGCAAGCTTGATATTGTGCACGATGCCGGTTATTGGCTGCGCGATGAAAATGGGCAACTTACAAAGGCCTTCAGGCATATATGCTGGGATGGCTGTATGTTTCCTAACGAGGTAATGACAAAACAGCAAACATGGAATGATATACTGGCTGCCATGATAAAAGTGCGCGATGCGCATGGATGGAGTGAGTAGTTAATAGCTGGTGGTTCATTGTTCATGGTTAAGAAGGCTCGTGGTTTATAGTTCATGGGTAGGAACCGAAGCAACGGTTTTCTGTTAGCCCAGGCCTTTAGGCGGGAGGATAAAACAAAACCATTTGGCTTTAGCCAAAGTGAAGCAAAATGTATTCTTCATGCAGCTACCTAAAATTCTAAAAGGTTAAAATATGTCAAAAAAAGAAATAAGAATAGGGTTGGTTGGTTGCGGGTTTATGGGCCGCACACATTCCAATGCTTATAACAGGATAAGCAACTTTTTTCCGGCGCTTACACACACGCCTGTATTACAGGCCGTTTGTGCGCGCAACGAGGCAAAAGCAAAGGTATTTGCTGAGCAGTGGGGTTATGTGTCATACGAAACCGACTGGAGAGCATTGATAGCGCGTACCGATATTGATGCTGTTGATATTTGTACGCCCAACGATACGCATGCTGAAATTGCCATAGCTGCCGCAGAAGCAGGGAAAATGGTATTGTGTGAAAAGCCGTTGGCAAGAACGTTGGCAGAATCCCAAACAATGGTTGACGCTGTTGAAAAGGCGGGGGTTGCCAATACGGTTTGGTATAACTATCGCCGCATACCGGCCGTAACATTGGCAAAGCAAATAATTGCTTCAGGCAAGCTTGGTAAAGTATACCATTACCGCGCAAATTTTTTGCAGGACTGGACAATAAATGCCGCGCTGCCGCAGGGTGGTGAAGGCTTGTGGCGTATGGATGCAGATGTTGCGGGCTCAGGTGTTACGGGGGATTTGCTGGCACACTGCATTGATACCGCTATGTGGCTTAATGGGGCTATAACGGACGTATCTGCTGTTACAGAAACATTTGTAAAAGAGCGCATGCACCAATTAACAGGCAAGGTGCAAAAAGTAGGCATTGATGATGCATGTATTTTTCATTGCCACTTTGAAAACGGCTCGCTGGGTTTGTTTGAATCTACGCGCTATGCGCGTGGGCACAAAGCACTATATACATTTGAGATCAATGGGGCCAATGCATCTATCCGCTGGGACCTGCATGACCTTAACCGCCTTGAGTTTTTTGATAATGCAGACGCCTCAAACCTGCGCGGGTGGCGCTCTATACATGTTACCGATGGCGAGCAACCTTACATGGACAAATGGTGGGTGCCAGGACTTGGAATAGGGTATGAGCATTCATTTATACACCAGGCTGCGGATTTTTTTAAAGGACTTGATACAGGCGAGGCCTGCAACCCAACATTTAAAGATGCACTGGAAACACAAAAAGTTTGCGAGGCTGTTATTGAATCAGCTAATACAAAAAGCTGGAAGGATACGGGTGTTGCATATAATATTGAATAGGTAATATGACAGCAAAGCGAATGGGATATGGTCAATATTGCTCATTCTTAAAACCCCAACGGGGTTTAATTCGAATAGCCCCGGATTGTAATCCGGGGTAAACGGCAAATTGATTCTTACAACCCTGAAAGGGTTGAATAGTTTGCTTTATTATTGAACCCCAATTGGAATTGTAACGAATAAGGTTTATTGAATAACATTAGGCTTTAGCCAAAGTGATTCAGGTAGCGAACAAAAACTGGAACTAAATTATCAATCATAAAACAACAAACATGTTACAGAAAAAACAATTTATAATGCCGGGTGTAATACTGGCAATACTTTTAATAACTATTGCCGGTATTAACATTAGCTGGCATAAAAAAGCCACAGGCTTTGTAAAAATATTTGATGGCAAAACACTGAACGGCTGGGATGCAGACACTAATTTTTGGCGCGTTGAGAATGGCGTGGTTATAGGCCAGGTGTACCCCGGCAAGTTGCCAAAAGCAAACACCTTTTTAATATGGAAAGGGGGCCAGCCATCAGATTTTGAATTTAAAGCCGAATACCGAATAAGCGGTGATGGCAACAGCGGTGTGCAATACCGCAGTGAAGAATTGAAGGACATACGTTATGCATTAAAAGGCTACCAGGCAGATATTGATGGCGCAGATGTGTACACAGGCCAAAACTATGAAGAACGCGGTCGTGGGTTTTTAGCTATGCGCGGGCAAAAAGTTATTTTGAAAGCAGGCCAAAAACCAATTGTAACGGGAATGATAGGCAATTCAGATTCATTAAAAGCATTTATAAAAAAAGGTGGCTGGAACGAGATTCGCATTGTGGCCAAAGGCAATAAAATGGAGCATTACATAAATGGGCATTTAATGAGCGTCACAGTTGATGAAGATGCCACCGCTGCGAAATCTACCGGTGTGCTTGGCATGCAGGTGCATGTATTACCACAAATGAAGGTAGAATACAGGAATATCTATTTAAAACAGTTTTAGCTTCTATTAACAAAGCATGCACAGCTTGTTTTGTTGCTGGCAATGCTGGTAACCTTTTCTTCTGCTTTATACGGGCAGGATGCAACGGGGTTTGTAAACCCTTTCATTGGTACTGCTAATGAGGGCTATACAAACCCCGGTGCTGTTTATACCAGCCGCAAGTGCTTTTATACAAACCTTGAATGCCGGGGCTGTTACATAACATTTTTTCACAAAAAAAGCGGTTCTATTCACCGGTTAACTATAGAATGTTCATCAATTACGGGTCAGTTTGCCTGGCCGCTTTGTAACATTGCGATAGCTCTTTAAAGGGTGTGTCCGCCTTCACAGTAAATTAATTTTCACCTAAAAGTATATTTTAAATATATTTATTACCCTATATTGCTTTACAAGCCAACATTAATTGCACAATGAAAACAAATACCCTCAGCTTTCCAAGTGTGTTTGAAACAGCTTTTGGAAATTCAGAAAACTCTGCTAAAGACCTCATCAACGGGTTAAAAATAAAAAGGGACAGTACATGGTACCTGGTGGGCAACCTTGCCAAACGCGGCGGCATAAATCCCGGCAGAATAACCAATGCCTCACCAATGGAGGAAGATTTTGAAATACTTTTTCGCTCGGCGCTTGTTGCGGCGGAAGATAAGGTAACGCCGCCTGTTGCTTTAACTATTGGGTTTCCGTTTTCAACCTACAATGTATACAAGTCAACGGCTGAACAGTTTTTACGCAAACGCCATGTAATGGTTGAGTACGATAGCCAAACATTTAACCTTAAAGGACAGATTCGCAAGGCTATGTTTGAAATAGACCGCTACGAAGTGGTGCCCGAAATTGTAGGAACCATTATAGGCTTAAAAAAAGTGCTTGACCTGCCGCCTAATAAAAACTTTATAGCTATCAGCTTTGGCTTTGGAACTATTGAAGGTACCATGGCCACCGGCGACGGCCTTATACACCGTACATCTTTTAGCAGCCACGGTATTAAGTATGTTATTAATAACCTGGCAAGAGAGCTTAACCAGAAGCATTACCTGGAGATGAAGAATGAATACCAGCTTGATGAAGCCTTTATGAAAGGCAGCATATTTACAAACCGTAAACGCATTGACCTGCGCGAGCTGCGCCACGACCTGCTGCTGCAATATTATAAAGAAGTGGTAAGCCCGCTATTGCGCAACTATTTTACCGACCAGGATTTTGAGAATTGCGAAGCTATCTATCTTATGGGCGGCGGTGCTTATTATACAGAATTAACAGATGCTGTAAAAGACGAGTTTAAAGGCTTTATACCTGTTGAAATAGCCCCCGAGCCTGAAAAGCTTGCCAGCATTGGTTATTTGTATAACAGCCTGCGTATTAGCGACAACTATCATAAACGTTGCCTTGGTATTGACCTGGGCAATGCATCATCAATTATATCGTATTTTGAAGAGTAAGTTTTGCTCAATCATTAATATACAGTAACGTGCGTGTACGGTGGCCTTTATATAACATACCTTTCATAAAAACAAAGTTCCTGCTGTCGAAAGATACTGTATTGCAGGGCCCGTTGCAGGCCTTATGCGGCGGTACTGTTGATGGTTTGGTTAAGGGATATGTTACAAGCACAGGTACAGTTGTAGTAGGTAAAAGTGCAGAGATAAAGGGCGATATAACGGCCAGCGGTGCAAAAGTATATGGCAAAGTGTATGGTAATATTGTGTGTGAAGAAAAAGTGATGGTATATAATACAGCCATTATTAAAGGCGACATTACCGCCAAAATTATTGAAGTAAAGGAAGGCGCCTTAATAGAAGGCGTTATTATAAAATTAGGCGACCCTAATGACGAAAGGTTGCACCAGGCAGAAGAATCCGACATTACCGCTGACAACGCTGAAGCTGTTGCAGAACCTGTAGTTGTTGCACCTGTCCGTTCCGGCGAAGGCGATAAAGATGCCTCTGCATGGTTTTAAATAAGCAAACAGTTTTATCTTCTATTTATCCGCTTCAATCAACTTTAAACTTTCCTACCTCAATCCTTTGCCATGTAAATAATCAATCAATGCTTTGGGATGATCTGTTTGCAGGCCTTTAAAGCCAAGGCTTAACGCTTTATCCCAATTAACTGATTCCCCTGGGCTTTGTATATCCGGCCAGGCTGTAACGCCCGCTGTTGCAGCCGCAGTAACCATATCAGCAGTGTAATCGCTATAGTCGCCATCCAGCAATGCTACAGGTGTTTTTGTAATAAACGTATTCAGGTCTTCAACTGTTTTTACGTTGTTGGGCAGGCTAGCCATCAATGGCATTGCGGGTGCTACCTTTCGCCATTCATTATATTGGGTTGGTGCATTTATATACACTATTATTTCACGCTCCATGCTGTATTTTAATATCATATTATAAGCCTGCTGCACATTGGCATTTTTATAATCAAGATATATGTGTATTTTATTCTTACACAATTTCAGCACCTCTTCAAATGTGGGTATGCTGCAAGTTTGGGTATCGCTTTTTGTTTTATCCCATACTTTAAGCTGTTTTAGTTCGGCAAGCGTTAAGTCGTTTATCTTGCCTTTGCCATCGGTCATGCGGTCAACAGTCGCATCATGCATTATAACAAGCGCACTGTCTTTGGTGGTGCGCAAATCAATCTCCACATAATCAACACCGTTTCTTATAGCGTTGGCGTATGCAGCAAGTGTGTTTTCAGGCGCTTCGGTATGGTCGCCCCTGTGCGCAATCACAATAAACCGGTGCTTCGGCGCCGGTAATACAGCCTGGGCTATAATACTGTTGTTTAATAAAAGCAAAACGAAAAATAAAACGGATAGTTTCATGCTGTGCAAAATACATAACTATTCCGCATGTTGCCATAACAGCCATTAGCAAATTGTTATATTGATAGAACATACAACACCTGTGCAAAGTAAAAGGCTTGAAAACATAACTGTCTTCAAGCCTCTTATCCAACTACAAACCTGCCTGTCGGCACACAGGCTTTAAACTGGTTTCTCCCTGTCAGCTGTTCTACTCTTCGCTTCAATCTCTGTCAACAGTCATCCGTCAACTACCTTGCTCCCGGCGGGCAATATGTCCTTAAATAATCTGTGTAAAGGGTAGACAAATGCCTGCGTGTACCTTCACCCTCGTATATACCGTGTGAACGGTTAGGGTATGCCATAAACTGGAATACTTTGTTATACTTTATCAGCTCATTTAGCAACATCTCAGCATTGCGGTAATGTACATTATCATCACCGGTACCGTGTATATATAACAGGTGCCCGCGCAGGTTTTTAGCATAGGTAATAGGGGAGCCCTTTACAAAATCTGCCATGCTTTCCTGTGGTATGCCCATATATCTTTCCTGGTAAATATTGTCATAATTTAACTGCCAGCCAACAGCCGCAATGGAGATGCCGGTTTTATAAATTTCAGGGTATTGAAACAGCAGGTTTAGTGTTGCTGAGCCACCGCCGCTCCATCCCCATACTGCGATGCGGCTTGTATCAATATAAGGCCATTTCATAACTTCTTTAGCCGCCCCTGCCTGGTCGCTAATGTTTATCAAACCAATTTTATGTGAGATTGATTTGCGCCACTCGCGGCCCTTAGGCACCGGTGTTCCGCGGTTATCAACTGACATGTATATGTAGCCATCTTTTGCCATATCGCCGGCATATTCATCGTTGCGGCCCACGCCATACCTGTCCTTAACATTGGCGCCTGCCGGTTCAGTATACACAAAAAATACAACGGGGTATTTTTTTGCAGGGTCAAAGTTTAACGGTTTAACCATCCATGCATCCATTTCAACACCTTCTTCGGTTTTTATCTTTAAAAACTCAATGTTCGATTTTGACTTGTCCGCCTTAGCCACTGCGTTGTTTACATTATCGCCGTTAATTGATTTATGTTCCGGCAACGATACCCACTCATTCGACCCCGGCGTATAATAGTTTGAGAAGCTATGAAAAGCAAACTTGCCTGTCGGTGACACATCGTAGTTATGTGTGCCCTGCTGGTTGGCGGGTGATAAACGCTCTGCTGTGCCTGTGCCATCAAGCTTCGCTCTGTACAGGTATTGCTGGGTAGCATTGTCAGGCGATGCGAAAAAGTAAACATAGCCTGTAGGTTCGTCAATAGCACAAATATTTATTACGTCATAGTTGCCGTTAGTTATCAACTTCTCGCTTTTGCCGTCTGCGCTAACACGGTATAAATGGCGCCAGCCATCTTTTTCAGTGGCCCAAACAAATTCTTTACCGCCGTTCAGCCAATCCCAGCCGCCATATTCATAACTGTTATCCCATTCAGGCAAAATATCTATCCAGGCACTGTCTGCCTCGTGGTAAATGTTTTTAACACTGCCGTTTGATGCATTGCATAACAACAGGTCGCTTACGTTTTGTTTACGGTTAAGATGCTGCACTATAAGGTCAGTATTATTGTCAGCCCATTCCATTCGGGGAACGTAAGATTGTAAAACGGCATCAGTGGGTATGTTCATCCATGTTGTTTTGCCACCCGCAGCACTAATAACGCCAATCTTAAAGGGTGATGGCGGCTCGCCGGCTACAGGGTACTCAACCGGGATCATGTAGGGATAAACAGAGTCTGTATTATCAATCATCAAATAATCTTTGGTGCCTTTGGCATCTATGTTCCAATAAGCAATTTTCTTACTGTCGGGGCTCCAGCGAAAGCCGTCCCTGCAGGAAAACTCTTCTTCATAAGCCCAGTCAAAAGTTCCGTTTATATTTTTGCGCGTGCCGTCTGTTGTAAGTTGGTCCACTTTACCAGTGGCTTCGTCTTCAGCATAAATGTTGTAGTTGCTTACATAAGCAATTTTTTTGCCATCGGGTGAAAATTTCGCAAACATTAATGATGAAGCGGGCAGGCCTTTGCCTATTTGCCTTAGTTGTTTTGTTGCAATATCAAGTAACCAGTAGTCGCCTTTTGTATCATAGCGCCAAACCCTTTTGGTGTTGGTGTATATAAGTACTTTGGTATTGTCTGCAGAGAAGAAGAAGTTGCGTACCTGCAGGGGCTTTGTACTGTCTTTAGGGGTTAGCGTAGCTTTATCAATTAAAACTGTTTTTTGCAGTGCCGGCAATTGAACAATATTAATGTTGCCGTCAGTTGTTTCGTAATAAGCATCGCCACTTTTGGCCCAATGCCTGCCAGCCGGCGGTTGTGCAGTTGCACAAATAGAAATGCATATTCCTGCCAGCAGGAAGATATACCCCATTTTTCTCATGATGAAAGTTTTAAGCACCTAATGTAAACATTAGGCAGCAAAAAAAACAATACCCTTTTATAAAAATAGGTAAACAGCTGCGATGTTTGGGATAGGCGGTGGCTATTTGCTTAATGCCATTGGAATTTAAAACCATTTGGAGAGAGGGCTGAGATTTTTTATGCGGCAAATTCACGTTCGCCGCCGCTGTATTTGTTGCGGTATTCACTGGGTGTTAAACCGACAGTTTTTTTAAACAATTGCCTAAAGGTTTTAAGGTCGCTGTAACCCGATGCAACCATTGAGCCCATTATATCTCCACCCGGTTGCTCAAGCACTTTTTTAGCAGCTTCAATTCGTGTTTTTTGCAGGTAATCAATAGGGGTATTGCCCGTTGCCTGTTTAAACCTGCGTACAAGGTTGCGGCGGCTGGCAGGTATATCATTCAGCATTTCTTCAATCGTTCTTACCTCGGCATAATCTTTTTTAATGCGTTGCTGTAAAACGTTTACCAGCTCATCATTATGTGTGTGCTGTGGTTGAAACGTACCAAAATAGGTTTGATTCTTCCTGTCCATATCAATGGAAAAATATTTGGCGGTACGTATGGCTATATCACGGCCGCAATATTTTTGCAACAAGTGTATCATCAGGTGAAAGCTGCTGGTGCTGCCGCCGCTGGTGTAAATGCCTTTATCGTCCGTAACAACAGCGTCTGCATGCAGGTTAACCAGTGGAAATGCTGCAAAAAAAGCAGCTGCGGAATTTGTATGAGTGGTTGCAGCCTTATGGTTTAACACGCCTGATGCAGCCAGTAAAAAAGCCCCGGTACATACGCTGGCAATTTCGGTGCCCGTTGCATATTGCCTTGCCATCCAGCCGAGGCAGTCGCTGTTATCCTGTATAGCTTGTGGTATATTATCTGTGCCAAACGCTGGTATCAATATAATATCTTGTCTCGGCCCACTTTCAAGCATTTCAACAGGGTATTGGTAAAGCGCAGGGTTAATTGTGTCAGATGACAGCAGCGTAATAGCAAAATGTGCAGGCTTTCCGTCTTCAACATAAAACCTGTTCACGCTTTCAAAAACATCCAGTATTGCAGCCACACTTAAAAGGCGGTGCTGTTTTGTTAATAAAATACCCAGGTGTACCATAGCAATAGATTAGGAAGCTAATGTACAATATTTTGTCCTGAATACCCCCTAATGATTACTTTTTTGACAATTTGATAAAATAGCAGATAACATTAGTTTTGAAGTGTTTAAAACACAAAACAAATAACACAAAACAAAAAAACTTAAATGGAAACAGTTAATATAGTTCAAACAACTGCGCAACTTAACGTTAAGGAGTCCTGTATTGACAATGCAACCTTCAACAATGTAAAGCTTACCGGGTCAATTTTTATTGATGTGGCTATGGATAAAGTAAAGATAAGCAATGCAAACATCAGCGATCTTGAGATTGAAGGCGCCCAATTAGGCGGAGCCTACATTCACAACGTTGGTATGCCGCGAAAAGGCCACCCCATGTATAAACCTGATGCCAAAATGCGCCCGCTAAAATTTGAAGATTGCATGCTTAACGGCAGCATTATTACCAACTGCAACCTTGCCGGCGTTGCAATAACGGATTGTAACCTTAAAGGCATGACTATAAATGGTATTTTGGTAGAAGAATTACTAAGGAATTGGGGGTAGAAAAATGATAAGAATTTCAAATTGACGAGAATTTCAAATTACATTGAATAGAACTTGTTCTAAAACAAAACAGGCTGCTCAATACTGAACAGCCTGCTTCACTTTTATCGGGCGAAATTATTTGTTGCCGCTACCACCACCACCGCCGCGGTTACGCATACGCTCCATTTGCCTCTGTTGCAATGCTTCCCATTTAGCTATCTGGTCATCAGTTAAAGTGCCCTTTAACCTTGCCTTGATCTTTGCATTAATGTCAGCCAGTTTTGCTTTTTTGTCATCAGCGCTCATGCTTTGATCCATAAAAATGTCCCTTCGCTGTGCGCCAAATTCCTGTGTTACGGCTGTAACTGAATCAACCTGAACATCGGTAAGGCCAAGGGAATCTTTTAACATTTGCTTACGGCGCTCGGCACCGCCACCATTACCGCCCTGGGCGAAAGATGAAATTGTGCAAACTGTTAAAGCCAGCACCATGCATACTAATATCTTTTTCATGTGTTTTATTTTTTCCCGGCTTCCCCAATTAATGTTAAGGGGTGAGGAAGAACAGGATGTGAGAAAATTAATAGAACACAAAATTCATTCTAGGTTTAACCTGCAGTTTTTGTTTTCGGTGAAGGTTTGCTCTTTTGAGGCGAATTTGCTTTGTTCTGCTTATGTATTTCTTTTAACTTATTTTTTTGATCAGCTGTTAAAACTGTATCCACTTGTTTCTTTTTCTCTTTATTTAGTTCCTTAAGCTTTGCTTTCTTTGCGTTTGCTGATAGTGTGGTATCGTTTTTTACCTTTTGCGCTTTGTTCCTGTAATCTTTATTGGCTGTTTTAATTTTTGCCTGTTGGTCTTTGGTTAAGCCTACCTGCTTCATAGCGCTGGCCCTGTGTGCTTTTGCTACTGAATCGGCCGTCCCGGCAGGTTTTGCTTTAGCGTGTACTATGTTTTTTTTAGCGTGGGTTGATGTTGTGTCTTTCTTTTGCGCATAAGTAACGGTACAGGTTAATGCTGCAAGAAAAAGCACCATAAAAACTTTCTTCATACTTTGTTATTTTAAAGTAAACTTAAAACTAAAAATGATTGAGTAGTAGTGATATAAAAATAATTTTATAAAAAAAGCCCCTTTTTGATAAGGGGCTTTTCAACATATAAAGCATGTAATGTTATCTTAAAAAAAGCAACTCCCTGTATTTGGGCAAAGTCCACTCATCATCACTTACAAGGTGCTCCAGCTTATCAACATGGTAGCGTATATCGTCAAAAAACGCTGTCTTAACCTGGCTTTCGTATGCAATGGCCTTTGTACGTGTATCGGTAATGTTGTTTACTATCTTGCGTGCCTCAACCAGGTCATGCACTTTTGAGTGTACTGCCTGTATATGGTCAGAAATTGCCCTGGCAATATCCAGTTGGCCGGCATAGCTGCTTTCGGGCAAGCCGGCATCTTTTAAACCCTTAATATTTGCCAGCAGCGTGTTTTGGTAATTAACTGCCGCAGGTATAATATGGTTAATTGCAAGGTCGCCCATTATGCGCCCTTCTATCTGCACTTTCTTAATATAGTTTTCCAGTTCAATTTCATGCCTTGCTTCCAGCTCTGCATGGCTGTAAACATTATTATTTTCAAATAAAGCCCTGGCTTTATCTGTCCCCATGGCATCAAGCGCCAAAGGTGTGGTTGGTATGTTAGGCAGGCCGCGGCGTTCCGCCTCGTGATGCCATTCCGTACTGTAGCCGTCGCCTTCAAACAATACCTTCTTACTTTCAACTACATAACGTTGTATAACGTGCATAATGGCTATTTCCTTCTTATCGCCCTTTTCCATCATGGCGTCCACGTCTTTTTTAAACCCTTTTAACGTATCGGCTAAAATTGTGTTTAAAGCTATCATGGCGTTGGCACAGTTGGCAAACGAGCCTACGGCCCTAAACTCAAATTTATTGCCGGTAAACGCAAACGGAGATGTGCGGTTGCGGTCGGTATTATCAAGCAGTAGCTCTGGTATGCTGCGGTGCAGATCTAATTTTAAAATAGCTTCATCCTGCTCGTCAAATTTATCGCCAACCCTTGTTTCAATGTCATACAATACCCTGCTAAGGTATTCACCAATAAATACAGATATAATGGCTGGTGGCGCCTCGTTTGCTCCCAGCCTGTAGTCGTTACTGGCAGATGCAATGGAAGCCCTTAATATATCAGCATAATCATGCACCGCCTTTATGGTGTTAACAAAAAAGGTAAGGAACATAAGATTGGTTTTTGGCGTTTTGCCAGGCATAAGCAGGTTTACGCCCGTATCGGTAGCCATGCTCCAGTTATTATGCTTGCCATTACCATTAATGCCCGCAAAAGGCTTTTCGTGCAGCAGCACTTTTAGCTTGTGCCTTTTTGCAACACGGGTCATAATGTCCATCACCAGTATATTATGGTCTACGGCAATGTTCACTTCTTCAAATATGGGTGCTGCTTCAAACTGCGATGGTGCAACTTCGTTATGTCGTGTACGCAGCGGTATGCCAAGTTTATATGCTTCCCTTTCAAAATCGCGCATAAAAGCATACACCCTCTCTGGAATGCTGCCAAAGTAGTGGTCTTCCAACTGCTGGCCTTTTGCAGGCGATGCGCCAAATACAGTGCGGTCGCATTGTATAAGGTCGGGCCTTGCATTGGCTAAACCTTCGTCAATAACAAAATATTCCTGTTCCCAGCCTAATGTAGCTGTTACTTTAGTTACGTTTTTATCAAAATAGTTGGCTACTTCAACAGCCGATTTATTTAATGCCTCAAGCGCTTTAAGCAGCGGGGCCTTGTAATCCAGCGACTCGCCGGTATAACTTACAAATATGGTAGGTATGCAAAGGGTTTTGCCTTCGCCAATTTCCATAATAAATGGGGGAGAAGAGGGGTCCCAGGCTGTATAGCCTCTTGCCTCAAAAGTAGCGCGCAGGCCACCGCTGGGGAAAGACGATGCATCAGGTTCCTGCTGAATAAGTGCGCCGCCGTCAAACTCCTCAATGCCGGTGCCATCACTTTTAATTGTAAAAAATGAATCATGTTTTTCCGCGGTGCTGCCCGTTAACGGCTGAAACCAGTGCGTAAAATGCGTTACACCTTTCCCTTCTGCCCAGGCGCGTATGCCTGTAGCAATAAAGCCCGCCACAGCGCGGTCTATTTTTTTACCGCCTCTAATACTGCCGGTAAGGCTTTTATATGCCTCATCACTTAAAAATTGGCGAGCCGTTTTAAGGGTAAATACATTTTCGCCAAATATGGTGGTAACTTTTACGGGTGCAGGAACGTGAACGTTGTTTACGCCTGTAGAAAGGTCTTTTATTGCACTAAAACGTAATGACATGATTAACTTTTTTTGCTTGAGATAAAACAAATATAGCAGTTACTATATTATTTTTTTTTATAATACTGCTTATTTAAGGTGCTTTAAACCATTTTTAGGCGAAGCAAACGACTTTAGGCGAAAAAAAATCCCCGGGGCGTGCTGCCAAGGGGATTTTTCACGGGAAAACATATACAAAATTACAACACGGCCGATTTTACAGTCTTAATAATGCGCGCAGCTACTTTATAAGGATCTGCGGCAGAGTTAGGACGGCGATCTTCCAAATAACCGCTCCAGTTATGCTGTACAGTGTAAACCGGTATGCGTATTGAAGCGCCGCGGTCAGATACACCATAAGAGAAGTCGTGGATAGAAGCAGTTTCGTGCTTGCCAGTTAAGCGTTTGTCGTTATCTGCACCATATACAGCAATATGCTCTTTCACCACAGGGCGGAACGCTTCGCATATTTTCTCGAAAGTTTCTTTGCTGTTAGCTGTTCTTAAAACACCGTTGCTGAAGTTGGCGTGCATGCCGCTGCCGTTCCAGTCAAGGGCGCCAAGTGGTTTACAATGCCAGTTAATGGCAACACCGTATTTTTCGCCTATTCTTTCCAGTAAATAACGTGCAACCCATATTTGGTCGCCCGCTTGCTTTGCGCCTTTTGAGAATATTTGAAATTCCCACTGGCCGGTTGCAACCTCAGCGTTAATACCTTCAACATTAAGGCCTGCTTCAAGGCAAGCATCAAGATGCTCCTCAACTATATCTCTGCCGAAGGCGTTATATGCGCCCACTGAGCAATAGTAAGGCCCCTGTGGTGCAGGAAAGCCGCCTGCCGGAAAGCCATAAGGTTTATTTATTTTAGTATCCCACAAAAAATATTCCTGCTCAAAACCAAACCAAAAATCATCATCATCGCTTTCAATAGTTGCGCGGCCGTTGCTTTCGTGTGCAGTACCGTCTGACGCTAATACTTCGGTCATAACCAGGTAAGCATTTTTACGCTGGGGGTCTTTTACAACAAAAACCGGTTTTAAAAGACAATCAGAAGAACCGCCCGGGGCCTGTTCAGTAGATGAACCATCAAAAGACCATTGATCAAGATCTTCTAATTTGCCGCTGAATTCTTTAACAATTTTAGTTTTACTGCGGAGGCTTTGGGTAGGCTTATAACCATCAAGCCAAATGTACTCTAGTTTTACAGCCATTTTTTTTGGTTTATTATATTAAAAAATATATGAATATGATGTTTTTGAATACCTGAACCGTAAATGCAGGCCAAATGTACAGATAAAACCAAAAAATAATAAAAATTTTTTACGAAAACTTGAAGTAACGTCGAAAAAAGTTAACTATTTAAAATATTATTAGATATTCTAATATATTTTATAAAATTTTTATACGGCTTATTATGGCTTAATAATCATTTCTTTATTAAAGTTTATAATACAAACAAGCGGGCAAAACAATAAAGGCAGTACCACGCTTTTGTACCTTACTATGGCGCCTGAAAAAGTTACAATATACCCGTTAAACAATAAGTAGCTAAAAGCAAAACAGAAACAAAAAATAATAAGCGCCTGGTGCTGCCCGTTGAAAGGATAGGATTTTCTGCTGAATAAGAATAAGCCCGTTAAAAACCAAAGTAAAAAAAGTTCCAGCACGGCGGGTAAATAACTTGTATTGTGCATTTCAGATATATGGGGCCGTAATAGGGCAATGTCCAAAGCGGTGGGTAAAAATTTAATAAAGCCTATAAAGCCGGGCCGTAATGCAGGCACCTTTATATACGAGCCGCCGGTTAATACAATAAATTCATTTTGCTTTTCAACAGCATATTGCGGCAGGTTAAACTTTGGGCTTATATAACCTGAAGAAAAAAACAATACAACACAAAACCCATATACGCCAGCAACGGCAAACCATTTATGTTTTGGGTACCTGTTACATAAATACCACGTTACCATGGCTGGTAACAGCAATAAACAAATAACATTACGCAATGCAAATAACAGCAAAAAGCCAAGCAGGCAAATTATTACCGGCTTTAAACGTAACTTGTTATTATAAATAATTTGGCTGCCGTAAAAAATAAGCAGGGCCAGTGCCAGGAAGATGAGGCCATCTTTGTGTACGCCGCTACACCAAAATGCAAACGAAGGCAGCATAAATGTTGCTGCAACAAGCAGTAGCTTTTTAGTTGGAAACACCTGCAGCATAACCCGGTAAAAAGCTACAGGGCCAAACATAAATATATAGTTAAACAAAATGATATTGGCATAATAATTCTTAAACGTAAATACGTTACAAATGCCCAACAGTTTTATTACTATATTGCTTTTTAGATCGTTCCAATAGCTGTTTTCCCCAATAAAAATATTGCCTGCATTATTATACCCGTGGTGGAAAATATCAGCAAAAAAGCCAAAGGGGTCTCTTAGTAAAAAATCGGTTTCGGGCTTGCTGGCTTCAAAAAAGCGCCAGGTATCGCTGCCCGCAATGTATTGCGGTAGCGAATAAAACCATGCATAGGCAACGCCTGCAATAATCTTGCATACAAACAGCCCTATAAGTGCAAACTTATACAAACCTGAATGTGTGAAAAAAGGAGTACGTGTTACCAGCCAGCAAAATAAAATTAGGTAACCCGTAAAAATTGCAACAGCCACCGGCAATAGTTTGCCAACAATGTAGCAACAAGCAGCATAACAGAAAAAAATATTTATTATCCTTTCATCAGCACACCGTAAAAATAGCGGTTGAATACGGGATTTTCCCCCTGAGCGGCCACATGGCCACAGTATAATTTAGCACGTGAGTAAAAGTATTGTATCAAAACTTAAAATAACCATCAATGAAAAAGGTAACAAAGGGCTTATTAAAAAAAACATTGTTTTTATCAGCGCTTACTGCAGTTGTATTACTGTTTATTACGCTACGTGCAGGTAGCCAGCCACAATTGCAACAAGGTCAATCAGGCACCAAACCGCCATCCGCAGATATATGTGCGGAAAAACATACAAAATGGCCGGATCGCAACCTGAACATAACTTTTGATTGCGGCGGCAATCCGTGCCGTGTTATATGCCCTGCTGAATTACCCAAATATTTGAAGGAGGGCACAGCGATTACAGTGGTATATAAAAATGTTAACCCGTTTGCTGTAAGTTCAAACCTATCGGGCGTTTTCTCAAGTGCAAATTTTAATGATGGTGGAGACGCATTGCAAAAGATTGCAACCAGCTTAAGCGCTGTTACAAAGCAGGGAGATACCCCCACGGCACCAGCTAACATAGCAGTAGCCGAACAAGCAATAGATCCTAAAACATTAGTTAACAAAAAAAATCGTATTGACCTTGTTAAGGCCCAACAACTAAAACAAAAACAGGTTGATTCGGCGCAGCAAAAAAAACAAGACGATCTGCAAAAATTGATCGGAGAAAAAAAATACTTATTACGCAAAATAGCGAAAAGCCAACAGGAAATTAGCGGCGCTGCTATTGTAATAAGAAATATAACAGGGCTTGGTGCGGTTATACAAAATGCAATGAAGGATGCCAATATTCATGACAGTGCCGCTTTTATTAACCGGATAAATAATAATAGAAGATATGCCATAACAAGTACCACAAATATTGTCGCCGATTTTAACACGCAATTGCAGAATATAAAATCCGGCATAACTTCTATAGAATTGGATATAAAACAGCTTACAGATATAAGCAGGAAAATTAAGGCAATATCGGCGGATAACGCATTTGATGACCAACTGGCTGAATTGACAGATGCAGTTAAGCAATTAGACAATGTTTATAACGACAGTACAAATAACGATGTGCTTACACAAAAAGTTAATACGATTGACAGTTTGTACAGCGCTGTATCTTCAATAAGTTTTACTATACCCGGAAGAACAACATTTTTTATTAATGACGATGAACTTGTATTAAGCGATTCGCTATTGTTGCCAAACGGCGCGCTGTACCGTAAGATAAACAACTACAGGTTTGTTTCTTATCGTGGTACACGAATTGATTATGCCATAGGCCTCGCTGTTACCACGGGCAATGTTAATGCAAGCAGTTATTTTATAAACAGGGATAAGGATGGCAAAGCCACCGGGCTGGGAGAGAGCAGAAAAAATAGCATAGGTAATTTTTCGCCAATAGCTTTTGTACATTTTACTATAAAAAGTGCATCTGTACTTTCACCGGCTATTTCAATTGGACTAAACCCGGATTTTAGCACCGTTGGTAATTCAAAATTATTAATAGGTTTTTCAGGAGCATTTACTGAAAGCAAAAGCTTTTTAAAACGTTTTGTTTTGTCTGCCGGTATAGCTACAGGCCTTACTGATGTATTAAAGGCAAAATATTATGGTATTACTACAGACAATGCTGACCAATTATTATCCAGCCTTAGCGATGGTGATTTAACAGAAAAAAGTCTTAGATTCGGTGGGTTTTTTGGCGTAAGCTTCAATTTAGGCCAAATAAAGTAAGCTTGTGCTGTTGGGTTTTGTAATACCCGCCCCCTGTGATAAAACACACGCTGCTGCGTGGTTTCTCACATAGTCCTTTCCTTTTTGATGACGTAATTTTCACTATTAAACTAAAACAACATACATATGGAAAGTACTAAAAAATTCGATCCGTCATCAGTTAAGCTTGGTAAACTTAGCCCACGACATGACCCCCGTACATTAGAGTTTGCCAACTACATAAAATCAAGCGAAATGCCAGCGCCGCCGGTTTCGTTTGACTGGAGTGGAAAAGTAGGGGCGTGGGGTATGATGAAAAATGACACCGTTGGCGACTGCACCTGCGCCGCAGCAGGCCATTTAATAATGGAATGGACTGCCAATGTGGGCAAATTGGTTAAGCCCACCGATGCACAAATAATAGCCGCTTATTCGGCAATTACAGGTTACGACCCTAAAACACATACAAATGATAATGGCGCTGTTGAAACAGATGTACTTAATTATTGGCGTAAAAAAGGTATTGCCAAGCATAAAATAATGGCCTACGCTGCACTGGAACCCAAAAACCACATACACGTAAAACAAAGTGTATATATTTTTGGCGGCTGTTATATAGGGTTGGCATTGCCTGTGTCTGCGCAAACACAAAAAGTGTGGTCTGTGCCGCCCGGGGGTACAGCCGGCAAAGGCGCACCGGGCAGTTGGGGTGGCCATGCGGTGCCGGTAGTATCGTATAACGACCAAACATTAACCGTAATAACCTGGGGTGCATTGCAGCAAATGACCTGGAGTTTTTGGGATACTTACTGCGAAGAATCTTACGCCATTATAAGCAAAGACTTTATTAAAAAGAACAAAACTCCCGGCGGATTTAATCTTGCAGCTTTGGAAAAAGATTTAAGTGAAATAAAGCACTAAGCGATGGGGTAACTATACAGCCGGCTGTGGCAATACACGGTTTTTCCCGGTTAATTTAAAACATCATGTTTTTAGTGAAAAATCACATCACCGGGATGTGATTTTTCACATATATCAAAAAAATCCGTTCTATAATTTTGCATTATACTCTTCAAAAACAGCCCCGTTCCGTCTTAAAACCAGCAGTACAAATTTTGATTGTAGGTCCTGTCACCCGGCAGGACTTTTTTTTCTTCTTTTCTGCCTTCCCGCACTTTCTTACCTTTGCGCAAATTTTAGGGGTTTATTTACTTGTCAACTGTCATCCATCAACTGTCAATTTATTATGGATATTACCGCAAAAACAGCAGAAGAACTACGTTTAACAGCAGAGGAATTTGAACTGATAACACAAAAGCTTGGCCGCACACCCAATTTTACTGAACTATGTGCTTTTAGCGGCATGTGGAGCGAACATTGTAGCTATAAAAATTCAATAAAATGGCTTAAAACCCTGCCACGCAGCGGCGGGCGCATGCTGGTAGAGGCCGGGGAGGAAAACGCAGGTTTAATGGATATGGGCAACGGTTTTGGTGTGGTATTTAAAATTGAAAGCCACAACCACCCCAGTGCAATTGAACCCTTCCAGGGTGCGGCAACAGGAGTGGGCGGTATACAAAGGGATATTTTTACCATGGGTGCAAGGCCTATTGCATCGTTAAACAGCCTGAGGTTTGGCAATATAGCTGATAAAAAAACGCAACGTTTATTAAGTGGCGTGGTTAAAGGAATTGGCCACTACGGCAACTGTTTTGGCGTGCCAACTGTGGCAGGTGAAATATATTTTGAAGAATGCTACCATACCAACCCGTTGGTAAATGCTATGAGCGTAGGCATTGTTGAAGTGGGTAAAACCATTAGCGCTACGGCAAAAGGCACGGGCAACCCTGTATTTTTTGTGGGCAGTGCAACCGGTAAAGATGGCATTGGCGGCGCATCATTTGCCTCTGCTAATATTACTGAAGAAAGTACAGAAGAATTGCCGGCGGTACAGGTGGGCGACCCCTTCCAGGAAAAGAAATTGCTGGAAGCCTGCCTTGAAGTAATAGAAACAGGTGTAGTTGTAGGTATGCAGGATATGGGTGCTGCAGGCATTATTTGCTCAACAGCCGAAATGAGTGCCAAAGGTGAAGTAGGAATGCACATTGATCTTGATAAAGTGCCTACACGCCAAAAGAATATGAAGGCATGGGAACTATTACTGAGCGAGAGCCAGGAAAGGATGCTGATTGTGGTGGAGAAGGGAAAAGAAGACGCTGTATTAAAAGTTTTTGAAAAGTGGGATTTGCCTTGTAGTGAGATTGGCCATGTTACCGATGATGGCCTGTTAAAGTTTTATATGCATGGTGAACTGGAGGCTGAAATACCTGCTTATGAACTGGTGCTTGGCGGCGGTGCGCCTCAATACACAAGGGAATTTACAGCACCCGCTTACCTTGAAACTATAAAAGCATTTTCTATTGATAGTGTGGCCGATATTGCAGACGGTGCTGAGTTAAAAGCAGTTACTGAACAGGTTATACAAATACCTAATATAGCCAGCAAAAAATGGGTAACGGTGCAGTACGACAGCACAGTGGGGGCTGCTAATGCAAGCACTAACGCACCCAGCGATGCAGCGGTGGTATTAGCACATGGTACTGGTAAAGCATTGGCTGTTACTACTGATTGTAATAGCCGTTACGTATATGCCAACCCACACACAGGCGCCATGATAGCTGTAGCAGAAGCCGCCCGCAATATTGTTTGCACTGGCGCCGATCCTATTGGTGTTACCAATTGCTTAAACTTTGGTAACCCTTACAAACCCGAAGTATATTACCAGTTTGTTGAAGCAGTAAAAGGTATGGGCGAAGCCTGCCGGAAGTTTGGCACCCCTGTTACCGGTGGCAACGTAAGTTTTTATAACCAAAACCCGGAAGGGCCGGTTTACCCAACGCCCACAATTGGTATGGTGGGTATTATGGACGATTTTAGCACGCGCACAACGCTTGACTATAAAACTGCCGGTGATACAATTTTGTTAATTGGTGAGCAGCAACAGTGTATTGGTTCGTCAGAGTACCTGCATAAAATAAGAAAGGTTGAATTTTCGCCCGCACCGCACTTTGAACTGGATGAAGAATTTGCCGTGCAAAAATTTGTGTCAGCCATTATCAAAGAAAAACTGGTAAACAGCGCGCACGACATAAGTGAGGGCGGTTTAATAGTAACCTTGCTTGAAAAAGGCTTTAACCGCAACCTTGGTTTTGATGTTAATGCTAAAACAGATGGCAGGTTTGATGCATTTTGGCTTGGCGAAGCTCAAAGCAGGGTAGTAGTTAGCTGTAATAAACAGCATGCTGAGGAGATTAAGCATAAAGCTGCATCAAACAACATACCTATACAGGTTCTTGGCACTGTTACCAACGGCGCAATAAAAGTAAACGGTGATGACTGGGGTACAACTACAGCCTGGAAAGATAAATACGATAATGCAATTGGCAATTTGCTGAAGGCATCTGCCGGTGATATTATTAATATGGGGGCTGATGTTGAGCCTCTGGAGGTGCATTAAGAGTTGTGATGGAAAATAGCCACTGTGCGGGCTGTATAAAACAATCTTTCGGTCGGGAGGCAGAATGTCTTAACAACTGGTAAGTATTGAACACTGTTTTTATGCCAGACATCTTTCCGGTGAAACTATTGAAGAAGTAACATGAGTAATATCAATACACAATCCTCTATCATCATAACAGGTGCTGCCGGTTTTATTGGTAGTTGCATGATAAAATTTTTGAATGATAAGGGGTTTGAGAACCTTATTATAGTTGATGATTTTGGGGTAGAAGAAAAGCGTAAAAACTGGGAAGGTAAAACCTACGCGCATGTGGTAGAACGTTATAACCTTTTCGACTGGCTTGAACTGCACAAACCGCAGGTTGATTTTGTGTTACACATGGGCGCAAGAACTGATACAACCGAATTTAACTACGAAATTCATCACGAGCTTAATTACGAATACTCAAAAAAAATATGGCATTACTGCACTGCGCAGCAGGTGCCCCTTATTTATGCATCGTCTGCTGCTACATATGGTGCCGGAGAGTTGGGCTACAACGACGACCATGATGTAATTGAAAAGCTTCACCCCTTAAACCCATATGGCGTTAGCAAGAACGAGTTTGACAAGCTGGCTTTAATGCAGATTAACCAGCCGCCATTTTGGACAGGCCTTAAGTTTTTTAATGTGTACGGTCCCAACGAAGGGCATAAAAAACGCATGGCAAGCGTTATTTACCACAGCTTTAACCAAATACAAAAAGATAGTGTAGTAAGGTTGTTTAAAAGTCATAAACCTGAATTTGCAGATGGCGAACAGTTGAGGGATTTTGTGTATGTAAAAGATGTATTGAAAGTTATATACTGGATGATGGAAAAGGCTGGTAATGCAGGCCGCATGACGATTGAAAGTAAAGAAGATTCTGCGCCGGGTGTTATTTGCCAGCTTGAAAATGGCATCTACAACCTCGGCACCGGCAAGGCAAGAACGTTTAATGATCTTGTAAGATCGACATATGCGGCTATAGAAAAAGACCCTTTTATTGTTTACATAGATATGCCGGAAGATATTCGCGATAAATACCAATATTTTACTGAAGCCAATATGCAAAAGCTGCATAACGCCGGTTATGATGAACCTTTTTATTCACTGGAGGATGGCGTTATGGACTATGTAAGCAATTATTTGGCAAAAGAAAAAATTTGGTAAATTTGTGAAAATGGATGTTATGAGTGTTGCAGAAATGAGGGAGATACTAAAGGTTAAAATTGATAGTATTCCCGATGAATATATAGAAAAAGCTTTTGAAAGATTCAATGCAATTATGTCCTCCTCTATTGATGAAATATATAACGATGCTGTTCTGCAATATGGTGATACTTTAAGAAAACTCGCACAATGATTACGCTTCGTGAAGTATTGCTATTACATTCATATTCGATTAGAGATTTTGGCGGTACAAACAGTGATTTTGAAGAAATCGCGGGTTTTATTGAAGGTAATATTAAAAGAATAGATCAATGAGCAAAAAAATAGCCATCATCGGTGGCGGCAACCTCGGCTCTGCCATTGCAGAAGGCCTTACAAGCAGCGGGTTTATTAAGCCTGAACACATCATTATTACCAAAAGAAACATCAGCACGTTAAAAGCGCTGGAAGAAAAGGGTGTAATGGTAAGCAATGACAATGTTGAAGCTGTTAAGTATGCCGATTGGGTAATATTAGCTGTTAAGCCTTTTCAAATAAAAGAAATACTGCAAAGCCTTAAACCGCACCTTGATCCTGCAAGGCATGTGCTGGTAAGTGTTATTACCGGTATTTGGATAAAAGATATCCAGGAAATTTTAGGTGATGCATTTACACTCTTCCGTGCTATGCCTAACACCGCCATAGCTATACAGGAAAGTATTACTTGTATTTGCAAACATAATGCTGCTGCTGAACAGGTAAGCTACGCCGGCGATATGTTTAACCAGCTTGGTAAAACAGTATTTATTGAAGAAAAGCTGATGGATGCGGCAACTGTATTAGGCGCCTGCGGTACTGCTTTTGCAATGCGTTACATTCGTGCCAACATACAGGGCGGTATTGAAATAGGTTTTGATGCCGCCACTGCATCCCTAATTGCAGCACAAACAGTTAAAGGCGCCGCTGAACTGTTGCTTATAAAACATACACACCCCGAACAGGAAATTGATAAAGTAACTACGCCTAAAGGCTGCACAATAGCCGGTCTTAACGAGATGGAGCACCAGGGCTTTAGTTCATCACTTATTAAAGGTGTAGTTACAAGCTATAAAAAAATTGTGATTGACATGTAGGCTTAAAATAACTCCCCCGTAGCCATATCCATTTGAAGAGGCCTTTTTTTGCCCTTGTAAACAATGTTTTTGTTTTGTTTGCCTACCGCGCCGCCTAGTAACCCCAGGGTTAATATGTTGCCGACTTTAACCCTTTTTAATTTTGTCATTGATTTAAAGCCATATACATTAAAAGTATTGCCTTCAGGGCATAGTTGAAACAGGTTTCCGGAAGACAAGATGTAAACGTGCGTGCCATCGCAGCAACCCCAATAATCTCTTAACACATATTCATTGCGATTGGCGTCTTTTGCATACATAATATCCGCTTTTGCATCTTGCCTGAATGAAAAGTCAGGCACCGATGGGGCATTATTTAAAAATTCCTCATACGTTAAATAAATCCCTTTTTTATGTGTGCCAGGTATTGCAGTATAAAAGCTGTTGATATAACTGGCAATATCAGCATTTGTAAAATCTTTTTTTCCTATTCTTAATGCAGAAAGAGGCAGGTTTGCGCCCTTTGATAGCATTGCTTGTATACCCAGTGTGGTGTAGGCCCTGTAATTATAAGCGTTAAGGTTGTAGTCTGCAGCCAAAACAGTGTCAACTCTGTAAAGGGTATGGTAAATACCTTTGGTTTCTAAAAACAGGTCGGCTTTAACTATTGTGCCAGACACCCATTGTTCTTCATCCTGGGCCTGGCTCTGCTCAACGGGTATGCCGTTGCTCAACCAAAATTTGCGTAATATTATAACAAGGCTTCCTGTACTGTCAGCACTACTGCTTAACTGGTAAGCATCTTTTATAAAAGCAGGTATGGCAACATCTAAAGAATGCTGAAACTTAATTTTGTTTACAGTTATAGCGCCCAGTTCGTTTGCAAGATCAAAACCGATCAGAGTAGTATCATCTCGTATATCAATAAGTTTTATATCAGTAAACGGCAAAGATGGCTTATTGCCATCAGCAGCAGTAAGCTTTAGGTATTTGGGCTTCAGAGCGCTAAAAAATGCCGAATCATCATTCTCAAACTGGCTATTAGCTTTTAAAGTGGCGCAAAAAGAGAGTAAGGCAATTGAGTGCTTCATAAATTTTAAAGGCATACTGATACCGGGTTGTATTATGCTGTAAAAATAAAGATCCCGCCTAAAACTGTGGCTGGATCTTTATAAAAATTTTTATAAAACTATCGTATCCTCAATTTAACAAACGTTACCATTTTATCATACGCGTCACCAGCGGCAACTTTATCGTAAACAGGGTTGCTTGGGTTAGCAAAAGCATGGTCTGCATCATATTCATAAATGCTTCCTTTTTTACCTGCAGCTGCCAGGTTTGCCTTAAACTCATCAACCACCTGCTGGTTAAGGTACTTGTCTTTCAATCCAAAAAAACCTATAACATCGCAGTTCAGCATTTTTAGTCTCTCTACATCTTTTTCGGGTTGCCCATAATACATTATACAGCCAATTACCTGTTTATTGCCTTCAATAGCTGCCTGTAAACTCCATCCACCACCAAAGCACCATCCCAGGGTAAATACTTTGGCCCCCGCTCCGGCATGTGCAAAAGCGCCGCTAATAATGGCTGTCGCCCTTGCTGTTTTTACTTCCTGGGTATATTTGGCCGCATCTTCGCGCGTTGCGGCCACCTTGTTATCGTAAAGGTCAACGGCAATTACATTTATCTCCAGGTCATTACTTAATTTTTCACACTCCTGTTTTATATAATCATTCAGGCCCCACCATTCATGAAAAACGAGTATATAATACTCTGTTTTTTGTTTAGCCCTCACCTGCCAGCCGTGCCCGTCAACACCATCGCTGGTTTTAAAGGTAATGTCGTGCCCGCGGTCGCTTTTATACTTAAAAGGCAGCGGGTTGGCATGGGCTAACAGAAAGCCCTTGTCATAAGTGTTCATTGCAAATTTTTCAGGGGCGGTAGGCCCGCAGCATATAGCTGCTTTTCGTTGTGCATTTATAGTAGTAAAAATAGCCAGCAAGGCCAGGCAGATAATAAAGCCGGTTTTCATAATCGTTAGTTTCCTTAAAATTACTACTATTTGTATTGTGCTATATTTATTTTTTGGCTTAAACACGCTACCCACTTGTATGTGTAAAAGCAAATAATTTGCGGCCGGGTTGTTTTTTGTATAGGGCAAGTGTTACACTATTTTTGTACGCAAAGCCGTTTTTGGCCAGTATATCAATAAGCTCTGTTTCGAGATACAGCCTTTTTTTACAACCCACATGCAACTCGCCGCTGTAACGAGCCATAACTTCATCAATAAACAAAATTCCTCCTGGTTTTAATTTGCCGGCTATATCAGCAAGCATGGCTGCCGGCTGCGTAAACTCGTGAAAGCTGTTGGTAATTAATATTTTGTTGCAACTGTTTGCGGGTAGGTTGGTAGTATTTTCAGTACCGGTTACAACAGCATATCCGCTTGTTAAAGGTTGCTTTTTTAGTGCACTGTAATATTGCCATGCAAGCTCTGCCTGTTGCGGGTTGCACCAGGCAGTGTCAATATCTTCAAGATAAAAAAATAAGCTGTCGTTTACGGCGGCATAGGCGGCTTCCCAATTACAGCTTTGCGCACCTATGCTGGCAATGGTGTCGTGTGGGGTAAAAGCATAAAAACCCAGTTCAGCATTCTGTTGTTTTTCAAGGTCGCTTATGTTACTGTAGAATAAGCCCTTTTGCCCCTTTATATGTATAAGTTTTTGGGCATCAATATTATTACATATACAAAATGTGCTTACAGCAATTAGTAGCAATGCTCGGGTTGTCTTCATTGGTGTTAGTTTTTTTGGTCAAATTATCCACAATGGAAAAAATCGCATTTTGTAAAATGAAAATTAAGCGTAGTTTTGCATGACCACTCGGAAAATTTGTTGTTTATTTTTCTGCACGGTCAGTTATCATTCATATTCATTAAATTAAAATTGTAAACCATTATAAGGCAACTTATACAGGATATTTTTTTTGTTTATAAATATGGTTTAGTTACAAACATACCCTGGATGCAGAAATTTTGAAAAGCGCCGGTTTGGTTGTTTGCCGGAAGATATAATCATTGTAAATAAAACGTATTAAATACCATAAATTATTTCACTTATGGCCAAGTATATTTTTGTTACAGGTGGCGTTACCAGCAGTTTGGGTAAAGGCATTATTGCAGCATCCCTCGCCAAGTTATTACAGGCCAGGGGTTTTAGGGTTACCATACAAAAGCTTGACCCCTATATTAATGTTGACCCCGGTACAATGAACCCATACGAGCATGGTGAATGTTATGTTACCGAAGATGGCGCTGAAACCGACCTTGATCTTGGCCATTACGAGCGTTTTTTAAACATTTACACATCGCAGGCAAATAACGTAACTACCGGTAAAATATACCAAACCGTAATTAATAAAGAGCGCTCCGGTGAGTTTTTGGGTAAAACCGTGCAGGTTGTACCCCATATAACTGACGAAATTAAACGGCGCATGGTGCTGTTAGGTGAAAGTGGCGATTTTGATATTGTGATTACCGAAATTGGCGGCACCGTGGGCGATATCGAAAGCCTGCCCTTTATTGAAGCAGTTCGCCAATTGCAATGGCAATTGCCTGATGATGATGTGGTAGTAGTACATTTAACACTTATACCTTACTTAAAAGCTGCTAAAGAATTAAAAACCAAGCCTACACAGCACAGCGTAAAAATGCTGAGTGAAACAGGTGTGCACCCTGATATTATTGTTTGCAGGACAGAAGAACCGTTAACCAACGAAATTAAACGTAAAATAGCTTTGTTCTGTAACGTTAAAACAGAGGCGGTGATAGAGGCGATGGATGCTTCAACTATTTACGAGGTGCCTATGCTTATGATGCAGGAAAAACTGGATGTTATTTGCATGAAGAAGCTTGGTATTAATGTTTTTCCTGAGCCTAACCTGCATAACTGGAAGGTGTTTCTTGATAAGCTTAAATTCCCCAAAGGACGTATTACCATTGGCCTGATTGGAAAGTACGTTGAGTTGCAGGATGCATATAAATCAATACTGGAAAGCTTTGTGCATGCAGGCGCCATAAACGAAGTAAAAGTGCAGGTAGTAAATGTGCATAGTGAGCATATTACCGATACCAACGTGGCGGAAAAACTTGCCGGGCTTGATGGCCTGCTGGTAGCGCCAGGTTTTGGGCACCGTGGTATAGAAGGCAAAATAATAGCTGTAAAATATGCGCGTGAGCACGACCTGCCGTTTTTTGGTATTTGTTTAGGTATGCAAATGGCGGTTATTGAGTTTGCACGCAATGTGCTGGGGCTGAAGGAGGCTCACTCAACCGAAATGAACTTAAATACAGACGAACCGGTGATTGATATGATGGAAGAGCAGAAAAAAATTAAGATGATGGGCGGCACGATGCGCCTTGGTTCTTATGCCTGCGATATTAAAGAAGGCAGCCTGGCTGAAACTATTTACGGTACCAGCCAGGTAACTGAACGTCACCGGCACAGGTATGAATTTAACAATGATTACCTGGAGGATTTTGAGGGCAATGGTATGATTGCAAGCGGTACAAATGCTGATACCGGACTTGTTGAAATAATGGAAATACCAGGCCATCCGTTTTTTATTGGCGTGCAATACCACCCCGAACTAAAAAGCAGCGTTGAAAGGCCTGCGCCATTGTTTGTACATTTTGTTGCTGCAGCGAAAAAATACAACGAGGAAAAACTTACAGCAAAAGCGCCGTTGCTGCAAACTGAGTTAATGTAAATTGAGTAAATATATTTTTCCCAAACTAAAAGGGTTTTTGCCAAAGCAAAAACCCTTTTAGTTCATGTTGTATTATTAGTTCTACATACCCGTTACTTTATACACTACGCCCTGCTGGCCTTTATCAGTATTTAAAACGCCCATAAGGTAAATTTCGCCGCTGTTATCAATATTAAAGCTGTTGATGATGAAAGGCCACTTGCCTTTGTCCGAAATACCTATTAGATGCTTTTGCCAAACTGAGCTTTCTGCGCCGGGGGTAAGGTAGTAAGGTGTGCCGTTAAAATCAGCAAACACATATTTGTTTTGCAGGTAAGGTATGCTGCCCTTGTATATAACGCCACCCATTACACAAATGCCATCTTTACGGCCATAAGTAGCAACAGGCTTAATAAAATTGCTTAACGACTGATGTACAGAATCTAAATTCACCTTAACGCTGTCGCCTTCAACAAACGGCCAGCCATAGTTGCCGCCCTTGTGAATAATATCTACCTCTTCCTGCGCCTTATCGCCAATATCACCTCCTATAAATGCACTTAAAGTTTGCTCCCAGGTAAACCGCCAAAACCTTCTTAAGCCATAGGCATAAATCTCGGGTTTTGCTTTTTTGTTGTTGACAAAAGGGTTGTCGGCTGGTATTTTATAAGGCAGTGTACTAACGTCAATACGTAGCAATTTACCCAGGTAGCTGTCAAGTTCTTGGGCATGCCTGTCTTTCATTGGTGTGCCGTTATCGCCAATGGAAATATACATGTAACCATCCGGCCCGAAAGCCAGTTCGCCTGCATCCTGTTGTACGGTATGTCCTTCCAGCTCAAACACCCGCTTTTCTGATGATGCGTCAACCGAGTCAGGATTTATTGTACTAACTGTAAATTGCGATACTACCAGTTTGCAAACGTTGCTGTCAATTTTGGTTGGTGCGTTGTATGATACGTATACTTTTTTATTAACGGCAAACTTAGGGTCGAACGTCATGCCGAACATGCCTTTTATATTAGGTGCAGGGTCTTTTGTTTCAAGCCTGCTTCTTATATCTAAAAATGGACGTGGCTGTTGTTGACCGTTCTTTACTACGTATATTCGGCCAGACAGGTCGCATACAAAAAGACGGTGTGTACTGTCGGGTGATTCTTTTAACTCAACCGGAAACTTTGCCGAATCTGTTACCAACTGAAGTCTTATTGAATCAATGGGAGTTGCAACTGTGCTATCGCCGGTATTTTGAATGTTGTTGCCTGTATGGCAGGAAGAAAGTAAAATGGTTATAGCTGCAAGCAGGGCAGAAAATTTCATCATGCGTTGAAGATAGGTTTAATATTGATGCCCCATTTTTGTGCAGAACACATTTTTTTGTTAGCAGGCAGTTTGTTTAGGCAGAATGCAGCGGACTTGCTGGTTTACGGCCAATAAGTAGTCATCTTTCTCCGTAAAAAAGCAACGCTCCTTTCCAGTTGGTCCATACCATCAACCCCGTCCTCAATACTTATCCATCCATTAAAACCTGCTTTTTTAAGCCGCGAAAAAATGGCATCGTAGTCATTAAGGCCCTTGCCAATTTCACCATGGCTAAGGCGTTTTGCATAACCTGCTGCCCCGCCTTCTTCTTTACGCAGGTCATTCAGCGTACCATACTTTAAAAATCGGTCACTGGCGTGCATGGTAACTACGCTGTCAATTACCCGGTCTAACAGTTCCAGTGGATCTTCACCGGCCAGGTAAGTATTGCTCGGGTCGTAGTTAACGCCAAAGTTGGGGTGATGTATGCTATTAACCAGTTGACAAAAAATATCCATTTTTTGAGCAAACTCAGGATATTCCCAAAAATCATCCTTATAATGGTTTTCAATTATGAGGGTTATGCCTCTTTCCAGCGCGTGCGGCAGGCAGGCTTCAATACAATCTGCTGCCAGCTTAACGCCCTCGCCAATACTAAGCTCCGGCCGTTTTTGGCCCGACAACACCCGGCAATAACTGCCACCCAGCGTATAGGTCATATCGATCCAGCGCTTTTGTTTGGCAATTTCGTTTTCGCGAAAGGTTTTGTCACGATGTGTAAAATCAGGTGAGCAACACATCATGGGTATAACCTTGCCATTATCTTCCACCATGCGGCGAAACAACGGCCAGTTCTTCTCGTCCTGCATTTCTATAAATCCGGCGTACCATTCAAGCCCGTCAATATTTAACTGTATAGCAAGTTGTATCCATTCGGCCACCTTCATAGTACCGTCTTTACATAACGCCTGCATAAAAGCCTTGGGAAACGCAGCCAGTTTAGGCATAGGTGAGGTTTTGTGTTTTAAGTTCTGTGTTGAAGGTTTTTGGAAATCTTCAAGGTCTACATCTTCGCGCTTCTTTACTTGAGTGTTGAATGTTGAAAATTGATTTGAGGGTTTGGCTTTCCTAATTAACCACTCAACTGATCAACCACTCAACTATCTCCCCACCCTCTGCCTTCTTTCCATCATTTCTCTCCAGGTGGTAAGTATAATGTGTTCATCTTCCAGTGCCTTTTTAAACACCGGGTTTATCATGGTAAGCAAATCACCTTTCCGCACCGCGCCACTGGCTGAAATATGTTCAAATACTTCAGTTGGCGCAGTACAATGCATAATTATCATAGTAATACCCGGCTGTAGTTGCTTTAGTGCTGCTATATATTTACCGGTTTTAAATCGTTGCAGCTTTATATCATCATGCTGAACGCTATCAGGTATTTTCCAGTCGTAAGTTTCGTTGTTAAGGTCGTCAAGCACTGGCAGTCCAGCGTTCCACAACATTCTGCCTGCATGCTGCATTTGGTCTATCATTGTTTTAGGCGCCATCATTTCTGCCTGTATTACCTTATCTCTGCCGCCGGGCAGCATTACCGGTATGTGGTTTTGTATACCTACTTTAATATAACGTTCCAAAAAAGCCGGTGAGCCAAACAAAGTGCCCATGTGGCTGTCAAGGTGCGTTGGAGTAAAGCCCATGCTGTGTGCCCTCGCAAGCTGTGCAAGTATTTCTTTTTCTACTTCGTCGGCGCTGGCATGCTTTACTACATTTTCAACGCTTGCCCACATAGCCCCTTCTTCGTCAACCAGGCCGGGTACAGCATCTTTGCCAGCCAGCGGCCCCCACCGGTATTCCTTCCATTCACTTGTTAAGGTAAGGTGCAGGCCTGCATCTAATTGTGGGTGCTGTTTAAGGTAATGCACAAACGCCGGCACCCACGGGCAGGGCATCATAACACTGGTTGAGTTGGCTACACCTTTTGTGGTGGCTTCAAACACGCCCTCGTTACTGTCGTAACTCATGCCGGCATCGTCCACATGCAGTATTACTACTTTAGCACCTTTAGGGTATCCCAGCCTTTCAGCATAAGTAGTATCTAACGACTGGGAATACAGGGCGGGTAAATTAACAATACCCAACAAAAACAGGTAAATTTTTTTCATACGAAACAGGTGGTTATGCAGATAGAACAGAGGTTGAAGATAAGAAATGTAAAGGTATAACAACGCAATAGCTTTTGTGTTATATTTGACCTGCGTAGTATAAAAAAAGTGAGATGGTAAAGTTTTACAAGTTTTGTTTTTGGGCATATATGGTATCTCTGCTTGTGTTAGTAGTTTTTAATTTTTTTGGTGACTCCGCTGCAGGCTATGCGGGTGAAAGTGCAGGCTTAGACCTTATGACCATTGTTTTTTTAATTGTGGCCACCGCCACCATTGCACTATCGCTTATTATAACATACGCTCCCTTGCCTCTGCGCATAAAGCACAACATACATTATATAATAAGTGTGCTTATATTTATTATTGTTTGTTTTGATGTATACTGGCTGTACAACGAAATTGCCGACCAGGATTATACGCTCTTCTTTGGCTTCTTTATTTTTTTTGTATTTGTATCTGCGCTGTCGTTCTATGCGTTGGTTAAAAAGATCATATAGGCATTCTTCTTTATAGTACACCTTAGATTCCTTTAAGAATTATGATGCATTTCCCACGGCTGCTATGCCAAAGTGAGGCCATTCTGCAATAAATAACGACTTCGAATCCAAATTCTAAAAAGTCAACTTAACATTCCATTATGTAAAGTTTGTTTTACATTTTGAAAAACTTACTTTACTTTTGGTTTGTCAATTTAAAACTATTTATGTATGAAAATAAAAATGCTGTTGCCTTATAAATACCGATTGATAGGCTGGCTTATTGCCATGCCGGCATTTGCACTGATGATTATGTACCTGTACTTCGATTTTAGTTTTAGCTTTTTAGACTATCATGCTGAAGGTGCACGTATTTCGCTTGACGGAACATTATTGTTTACCACCCAAAGCAACAATTTTACAGATGAAATAGCGGGCGTATTATTAATAGCCGGCCTAATGATGGTTGCATTTTCGCGTGAGAAATTTGAAGATGAAATGACGCTGAAAATAAGGCTTGAGGCACTGCTGTGGGCGGTGTTTGTAAACTGCCTGCTGATAATTTTGAGCATTATTTTTATATATGGAACGCTTTTTTTGGAGGTGATGGTATATAATATTTGCACACCGCTTGTTATTTTCATTGCCCGGTTTAACTACCTTATGTATATGGAAAGAAAGAAGCTTAAACAGGAGGCGATATGAAGAATACATTAAGGATTGAAAGGGCAATATTAAATATTACACAGGCCGAACTTGCTGAAAAAGTAAACGTATCAAGGCAAACCATTAATGCTATTGAAAGTAACAAATATGTACCATCAACAGTATTGGCTTTAAAAATTGCTGCTGTCTGTAAAAAGCCGGTGGAAGAGGTTTTTATGCTGGAAGAAACTGATTAAGGCTGGCTGCGCACTGTATAATTTTTACATCAACTTACGGTATATACACATGCCGGGGCATTGCATGCCGGGCATTATTAAAAAAAATCAAATTAAATATTAAACAATGAAAACAATTAACGCGACGGCGAAAGGCAGTGTTATGCTTACCTGCTTGGTAATACTGTTTATAGCAGGTGCAACATTTTTGTCCTGCAAAAAAAATGAAACAGGAATTACAACACCAGTAAGTTCAGTTGCTACTGATGATATGGGCAGCATTGCCAAAATGATGGATGGCGATGCGCTAACGGGCAATATTGCAGGCACTGCCGATGATAATAGTATATCGCTGGTGTTTAACAAAGGCAGCCGGTATATATTAATTGAAAAAATACCAGGTATGCCCGGTGTTGATGTGAATGCTGTTGACCGGGCTGTTTTAATAACGTCAAAATATGGGGTGATAGTGAAAGATGTTACAGCCAATAAAGTATGGCTACTTGCAAACAATGATGATGAAAGCCAGCAAAAGTTTGAAGCAATTAAAAAGCAATTACATTGTAGCTTTATAAGCACCACAGTATATGGTTTTACAGTTGTAAGATCGTAAGGTGGTTTGCCTGTAAGTTGATGGTTATGGGGTTATGCTTGCGCATAGCCCTATAGTTTATAGATGCACTATGCTAAAGAGTCCTAAATAATTACTCTAAACGTTATATTAATCCTGCCGCTAATTTGTTGCTTTGTTTTAGGCAGACAGTGTTCCCAATAATGTTGTGTTTGGCCGCGCATTATTAAAAGGCTGCCGTTCGTAAGCAGAATGTCGTTCACTATTTTTTTATCAGTATAATACCGCATCCTGAATTTTCTTGCTGCGCCAAAACTTACCGAGGCGATTATAGGATTGATGCCGAGTTCTTTTTCATTATCCCGGTGCCAACCCATACTGTCGTTGCCATTGCGGTAGTAGTTTAACAACGCACTGTTAAATTGTATGCCTGCTATGTTTTCAATAGTTTGCTTTATTGTAAGCAATGCATCCGTCCATTCAAGGGGCTGCATGATAATGCCTGAATAGCTGTAACTTTTATTGCTATCTCCATACCATGCAGTCAGTCGTGGCTGCATAACTTCTTTTCCAAATAACTTTATTGCTTCATGTTTCCATTCTATGTTGTTTATAAGCGCCCGTAAGTGATTATCACTTTCGGCTTTGCTAAATGCGTTTGGAAACAACAGTGTTTCACCGTTATAGGGAAGAATGTTACCTGGATCATTAAAAATTGACTGCTGCATGCTGTAAAGTATAGTGTTGTTACTTATAAATCGAGGCTTGAGTTACCGGTGACAGAGGCCTACAAGGCAATAAAATGTATAACCCAAAAGGGCTATACAAAAAATATTTAATATTTAATTTGTTTTATATGTTTTTTATAATAATTTTAACATCTCGTTGCCTTTCTCCCCTCCGGGCAAACACCATTTATTGTTAACCTTTTATTCAAAAAAAGCTAAGTGTATGAAAAGCAAATCTACCATTTTAGCCGTAGCCTTTATGCTTATGGCATCCACCGCATTTACACAAAACTGGCTGCTTGCCGGTAATAGCGGTACCAATCCTGCAACAAACTTTATAGGCACAACTGATGCAAAGGCCCTTTCGTTCCGGATAAATAATCAACGGGCGGGGTATCTTGATTTGGCGGCGGCAGGTTCCAATGCTGCTTTTGGTTACAACGCGTTAAAAAGCCTTAGCACCGGTTATGGTAACACGGCATTCGGAACCAATACCCTTTTGCACATTACAAGCGGTTATTCAAACGTCGCAATAGGAATAGGCGCTGCTTATACTATCAACGGCTCGCATAATATTGTTGCCGTCGGTGATTCCTCCCTCTATAATCTCACAACCGGTACCTTTAATACGGCTATTGGCTCAAAAAGCCTGTATGGTACTATTAACGGTTCCAGTAATACTGCAGTTGGTTTTAATGTGATGTATAAAAACGTTAACGGCGCCCAAAATACTGCTCAGGGCTATTCTGCGCTTTTTCACAATACTTCCGGCAATAACAATAGTGCGTATGGCTTTAAGGCCCTTGCAACCAATACAACAGGTTATTCAAATGTAGCAGTTGGTGTGTCAGCATTGTTTGGCAATGTTGATGGCAGCAATTCTGTTGCTGTAGGCGATTCTGCTTTATTCAGCAATAATAATAATTACCATAATGTTGGCATTGGCAGTAAAGCATTATATGCTAACACTACAGGCTATTATAACGTGGCGGTGGGCTACCAGGCATTATATTCAAATACTGCTTCGGGCTATAATACAGCTACAGGTTACCAGGCACTGTATGCAAATACCGGCGGATCATATGATAATACAGCTAACGGCTTCCAGGCTTTATATGCAAATAGTAGTGGCAGCCGTAACACGGCTACAGGTGTTTGGTCACTATTAAACAATTCTGCAGGTAGTAATGACGTAGCAGACGGTGTTTATGCACTTGAACAAAATCAGTCTGGTAACGACAATGTTGCAAGTGGCTTTTACGCAGCGTTCTACAATAACGGTAACAGCAATGTAGCCATTGGTACCCATTCGTTATACAGTAACACTGCCGGCAGTAATTTAGTAGCTATTGGAGACTCGGCTTTATATAACCAGGGCGTTGGCTCATTTTATGTAAATACAGCAGTTGGAAGCAAAGCATTATATTCAAATACGAGCGGTTTTAGTAATTCCGCATTTGGCTACCAGGCTCTTATGGCAAATACCACAAGCACTTATAATACTGGTATTGGCGGCTATGCGCTTACATCAAACACTACCGGTACCGGCAATACTGCTGTTGGGCTTTCAAGCAGCTACTATATTACTACAGGGTCTTACAATACCTCTATCGGCCTTTCTGCGCTCAACACAAATACTATTGGTTCAAATAACACGGGCCTGGGCGCTTACTCAAATGTTAATGCAAATAACCTTACAAATGCCACTGCCGTGGGTTATAGTGCCGTTGCAACAGGCTCAAACCTTGTTATTTTGGGTAACACATCTGTTACCTCAGTAATTTCTTCAGGTAATTATGTGACAACATCAGACGGGCGCTTTAAAAAGAATATACAGGCCAATGTGCCAGGCCTTGAATTTATTAACAAACTACGCCCTGTTACGTATAACTATGACATACACAGCCTAAACAATTTTATTGGAGTAAGCAGCCCCTCAAGCTCACCATCTAACGATAAGGGAATGGGCAACAACGCGCAAAGCTTAAGCGACAAATCAGCCGATGCTGCTGTTGCGACCAAAGAAAGCAAGATATATACGGGCTTTGTTGCACAGGAAGTAGAAACCGCAGCTAAAAAAATAAATTATAATTTTAGCGGTGTACATGCACCGCAGGGCGACAAAGACCCTTATGGTTTAAGCTATGGAGATTTTGTTGTACCATTGGTAAAGGCAGTGCAACAGCTAAGTGCAAAAAATGATTCGCTTGAGGCAAGATTAGCAACCCTTGAAGCACTGCTTAAAGTACCTGTCGCCAATGCCGCAACATTAAGTAATGCCACCTTGCAGCAAAATTCACCAAACCCGTTTGGCAACACAACAATTATAAACTACAATTTGCCGGGCACCTTTAATAACGCTGCAATAGTAATAACTGATGCAGCAGGTAAAACACTTAAAACCGTTAGCCTTAGCGGCAAAGGGCCCGGTGCCTTAACGCTTGATGCCAATACGCTGGCAGCGGGTGCGTATCGCTATACTTTGTATGTTGATAACAGGCTTATTGACAGCAAGCAAATGGTATTAGCCAGGTAGGAGGCACATTGAACGAGATATTTGAAAATAACAACGCTGGCTGATAAGGATGCATAGTCCCTGGCCAGTTTTGTTAAACAACAAACCGGCAAAAAGAATTGAAGCCGGCCGCAAAAGCTTAATTATAGTATTTAAGAATATGCCGCTGGCTTTTTTGCCCGTCTCCAATTTTGAAAAATGCAATGTATTTGTGGAGGCCGGGTTGCGATATCAGGCTTACATATTTTTTAACCGTTTTGTTTTCCGCAAAACACAATTTATTGTTTATCCCTTTTTATTAAAAAAAACTTAGTGTATGAAAAACAAATCTACCATTTTGGCCGCAGCGTTTATGCTAACGGTATCCACCGCATTTACACAAAACTGGCTGCTTGCCGGTAATAGCGGTACCAATCCTGCAACAAACTTTATAGGCACAACTGATGCAAAGGCCCTTTCGTTCCGGATAAATAATCAACGGGCGGGGTATCTTGATTTGGCGGCGGCAGGTTCCAATGCTGCTTTTGGTTACAACGCGTTAAAAAGCCTTAGCACCGGTTATGGTAACACGGCATTCGGAACCAATACCCTTTTGCACATTACAAGCGGTTATTCAAACGTCGCAATAGGAATAGGCGCTGCTTATACTATCAACGGCTCGCATAATATTGTTGCCGTCGGTGATTCCTCCCTCTATAATCTCACAACCGGTACCTTTAATACGGCTATTGGCTCAAAAAGCCTGTATGGTACTATTAACGGTTCCAGTAATACTGCAGTTGGTTTTAATGTGATGTATAAAAACGTTAACGGCGCCCAAAATACTGCTCAGGGCTATTCTGCGCTTTTTCACAATACTTCCGGCAATAACAATAGTGCATACGGCTTTAAGGCACTTGCCACTAACACAACGGGATATTCCAATGTGGCGGTTGGTACCTATGCATCATTTAGTAATGTTGCCGGGAGCAATAGTGTTGCAATAGGTGACTCTGCTTTGTATAACAATAACAATAACTATAAAAATGTAGCCATTGGGAGCAAGGCATTATATACCAACACAACGGGCTATTACAATGTTGGTGTGGGCTACCAGGCATTATATTCAAACACGGCAAGTGGTTATAATACTGCAATTGGCTACCAGGCGTTGTACGCAAATACTGGCAACGCTTATGACAACACTGCTACCGGTTACCAGGCGCTGGAAGCAAATACCAGCGGCAGCCGCAACACCTCAACCGGCGTGTGGACGCTGCTTTATAATACTACGGGCAGTAATAACGTGGCCAATGGTGTTTACTCACTTTTGTCTAATCAATCCGGTAACGATAATATTGCCAGTGGGTATTATGCTGCTTATGCAAACAACAGTGGAAGCAGTAATATAGCATTAGGTTCACATGCTTTGTATAACAGTATTGCTGGTGACAATATGGTAGCCATTGGAGATTCGGCCTTGTACAGTCAAAACAATGGCAGTGCTTTAAATACAGCGGTTGGCAGCAAATCTCTTTATGCAAATACAACAGGTACCGGCAGTACAGCATTGGGTTACCAGGCGTTGTATAGCAACACTGCCAGTTCACAAAATACTGCGGTGGGCTTGTATTCAATGTTTTCAAACGATGGAGGAGGTTCTACCACAGCCATCGGTGCATATTCCGGCTATTATAACAGTACCAACGGTACTTTTATTGGCTGGGATACATACGGATCTTCCGGGGGAAGTACCAATAGTACAGCCTTAGGTTACCATGCCCCAACTACTGCCAGCAACCAGGTGCGTCTTGGTGACGGAAATGTTACATCAATAGGTGGTGCGGTAGGTTTCTCGGTTATCTCTGACGGGCGTTTTAAGAAGAATGTAAAGGCTAATGTGCCTGGGCTTGAGTTTATTAACCAGCTTCGCCCTGTTACTTATAATTTTGACCCGCAGTCATTTTCGCAATCTTTGAAAGCTACTACAAAACCGCCGCATGATGAGAATGCTTCGCCCGCTTTAAAGCAACAGGATGATGCAGCAGCACTTGCCAAAAGCAAAATATTGTATACAGGTTTTATTGCACAGGAAGTAGAAGCCACAGCCAAAAAAATAAACTACGATTTTAGCGGTGTTGATGCACCAAAAAACAGCAATGATTACTATGGTTTGCGGTATTCAGATTTTGTTGTGCCCCTGGTAAAAGCCGTACAACAGCTAAGCGCAAAAAATGATTCGCTACAGCAGCAGAACGCCGACCTTGAAGCGAGATTAATAAGGCTGGAAACTTTACTTAAGGTGCCGGCAAACACTGCAACACTGAGTAATGCTTCACTTGAGCAAAACTCACCTAACCCATTTGGCAGTTCAACCATTATAAAATATAATTTGCCGAACACATTTAACAGTGCATCAATAGTAGTAACAGATGCGCAGGGTAAAACACTTAAAACAATCAGCCTTAATGGCAAGGGCCCCGGTACGCTAACGCTTGATGCCAATACTCTTGCTGCCGGAGCATACCGTTATACCATGTATGTAGACAGCAGGCTTATTGACAGCAAACAAATGGTACTGGCAAGATAAAGGCTGTTTTTGACAATGAATAAATAGAGAGATTGCTTATAATTATTTATGCCACGGTACGTAGTTATAAAATATATAGCTACGTACCGTTTTGTTTTAATAAGTATCCTGTAAACTGATTGCAGCTTCTATGTTTTATATTTTTGCTGTGTGCAATGGCTGCGAGGTATATAACGTGTACCGGCAACATCTTCCTTATCACAATGTTACCAAACTCTTAAACAGTTATTGCATTTAATTGTTCAGCCTTATATAAACGCATCTAATAGTTAACCTTCACCAAAAAAACGCTGCATTATGAAAAGCAAATTTGCCCTTCTGGCCGTAGCACTCATGCTTATAGCATCCACTGCATTTACACAAAACTGGCTGGTGTTTGGTAACAGCGGAACCGACCCTGCAACAAATTTTGTAGGCACAACTGATGCAAAGGCCCTCTCGTTCAGGGTAAACAACGTAAGGGCTGGTTATCTGGATATCACAGCAACAGGCCCTAACGCAGCTTTTGGCTACAACGCGTTAAAAAGTCTTACTACAGGCTTTGGCAACACAGCAAGCGGCGCTAACGCACTTTTTCATATTACAAGCGGTTATTCAAACGTGGCAATAGGCATAAGTGCTGCCTATACCATCAACACAGCACACAATGTTGTAGCCATTGGTGATTCATCCCTCTATAATCTAAGCACAGGTAACTTTAATACTGCTCTTGGGTCAAAAAGCCTATACAGCACCATTAACGGTTCCAGTAATACAGCAATAGGTTTTAATGTAATGTATAAAAACGTCAACGGTAGCCAAAATACAGCCCAGGGTTACTCGGCGCTTTTTCACAATACTTTTGGCAATAACAATAGCGCGTATGGTTTTAAAGCGCTTGCCACTAACACAACGGGTTATTCCAATGTGGCCCTGGGAACCTATGCGTTATTTAGTAATGTTGCCGGCAGCAATGCAGTTGCCATTGGCGATTCTGCCTTATATAATAATAACAATGATTATAAAAATATTGCTGTTGGCAGTAAAGCACTATATGCTAACACGGCAGGCTATTATAATACTGTGGTGGGTTACCAGGGTTTATATTCAAACACAACCGGCGGTTATAATACCGCTATGGGGTTCCAGGCACTGGCAGACAACTACACCGGCACCGGAAACACCTCTACAGGTGTTTGGGCGTTGTTAAATAACTCTTCCGGCAACAACAATACTGCAAACGGAATTTTTGCACTGCAGTCAAGTATGTCAGGCAATGATAATGTGGCCAGTGGTTCTTATGCTGCTTACAACAATAATAATGGCAACAGCAACATTGCAATTGGCACACATGCATTATATAGCAATACCGCTGGCAGTAATTTAATAGCCATAGGTGACTCTGCTTTATTTAACCAGGGTGCCGAAGGGTATTATTCAAGTACCGCAGTGGGCAGTAAAGCGTTATATTCAAATACCATTGGCTATAGTAATTCTGCGTTTGGCTCCCAGGCACTTATGAAAACTATCTCTGGTTTCTATAACACGGGTATTGGTAATGCTGCGCTTTATTTCAACACCACCGGCAATGGCAATACTGCTGTAGGGATTGCCAGTAGCGTAAACTTAACAACGGGGTCGTACAATACTACCATTGGTATTAATGCGCTTAAAACAATTACAGTCGGCTTAAATAACACCGGCCTCGGGGCTTATACCGATGTTAACTCAAATAACTATAACAATGCTACTGCTGTGGGTTATAATGCTATTGCAACTGGCTCAAACCTGGTTATTTTGGGTAATACATCTATTTCTTCAGTAATTTCTGCAGGTAACTATGTAAGCACATCAGACGGGCGGTTTAAAAAGAATATAAAGGCGAATGTACCCGGCCTTGAATTTATTAACCGGTTACGCCCTGTTACCTATAATTACGACATACATAGCCTTAATAATTTTATTGCCGCCCCAAATACTTCATCCGCCTTATCAAAAGATAAAAGTTTAAACAGCAAAGAGCAGAACGCAGGCGACCCGGTTAATGATGCTGCAATTGCAGCCAAAGAAACAAAAATATATACCGGCTTTGTTGCTCAGGAGGTAGAAAGTGCAGCTAATAAAATTAATTACAACTTTAGCGGCCTGCATACGCCCCAGAATGATAAAGACCCTTATGGGTTAAGCTATGGCGACTTTGTGGTGCCGCTTGTAAAAGCAGTACAACAGCTTAGTGCAAAAAATGATTCACTGGAACAACAGTTGCAGCAGATAATTGCAACAAATAATTCGCTGGAGGCAAGATTAGCAAGGCTGGAAGCATTGCTTAAAGTGCCTGCAAATGTTGCAACGCTGAGCAATGCTTCGCTTGAACAAAACTTACCAAACCCATTTGGCAGCTCAACCATTATAAAATATAACCTGCCCAACACATTTAACAGTGCATCAATAGTAGTAACCGATGCACAGGGCAAAACAATTAAAGCAATTAGCCTTAACGGCAAAGGCCCGGGCACGCTAACGCTTGATACCAACACTCTTGCCGCCGGAGCATACCGTTATACCATGTATGTAGATAACAAGCCTATTGACAGCAAACAAATGGTACTGGCGAGGTAAAAACCTGTTGCGAAAATAAATAAATGAAACTGTTATCCTTTCTGCATTGATACCCCTGTGCCTAACCGTACGCCAAATTGCATACGTTTAGGCACAGAGGTATTTAGTTTTTGACAGACAAACCAATTTGCTCCGCCTTCCATTTCTTATACTCTTGGTGCATGCAATTGCCGCAGGGCCTGTAACCGGCGGTTATTGCTTCGACTGCAATTCCAAAAAACACGCGGTTAGCTTTTTTCATGCGCTTGCCGGATGAGCAACGCAGCGTACCATAAATTTTTAAAACTGCATTGCCGCCAAATGTTATTTTGCCATGTTTTAACAGGTGTTTAAGCTGGCTGTTGCTTAATGATGAATGGAGTATCATTTTATCAGGAAAGTGCATCGTGAAAAATAATACCAAGTGTGTGCCTTTCTCCCTGCTGCACCTCGCTTACGCCATGTTTTACATTTACCCGGTAATAACCTTTGCTGCCTTTTTGCGGGCGGTAATTGGTTGTAAACAACATCATATCACCCTTATTTGGTGCAAGCGCCGTTACCGTTGACTGTGCTCTTGGTATTTGCTGTGTTAGTATAAACTCGCCACCTGTATAATCCTTGCCGGGCTGGTTTAAGAACAATACAGCCTGTATGGGAAAAAATATGTCACCATACAGGTCCTGGTGAAGTGTATTATGGCCGCCCTTGCCATATTTTAATATCAACACTGTAGGTTTTGTTTGGTTGCTGGCATGGCAAAGCTGTTGAAGTTGTATAAATGTTGCAGGAAAATTAGTACCTACTTTTAATACACTCATCCATCCATTGGCAATTGGCGCCAGGTAGCCGTAGATATTTTCTCGTATTGATTGAATTAGGCCCGGCAAGGGATAATTGAAATACTTGTATTCACCCAGCCCATAACGATAGCGTTCCATTACAACAGTTTTGCGGTAACCGTCGTTATTATAACTGTGTTTTAATTCTTCACAATCTTCATCGCTTATCATCGCAGGCAATATTGCATAGCCTTTGCCGTTCATGCTTTCAGTTATATCAGCCCAATTATACTGTGCTATTTTTTGCTTAATCACTTCCATTTTTTAACTGTTTACCCGTTCAATAGTGCATATATAGCAACAAGCTTCTGCGCTGCGTGCATGAAGATATGATACATCAGGACGATCATTAAATATTTGCATTATTAAATCATCAATGTTTTTGTCAGCAACCATCTCAGTATGCACCATCATTTGGTTAACGTCGTAGCCAATAAGTGTAAGTTTAAAATGTTCTTTATCATTTTTTATCTCAGGTGGAAAGCGGTGAACGTCCTTATATTCCTCCACTTCTTCTGCATTAATAAATATAGGGCCCGGCTGGTTAAAAGCATTGTGAATAGTAAAAGGAGAGTGGCTTAACAGCAATCGTCTGTCAACACCCGGTATAAATGGCTTTAACGAAACCCTGCACGGGCCGCAGCCTGTAGCAGTTTGCTCAATTACTGTATGCCCAAAGTCGTCAACAAGTGTTGGGCGTATTTGCGATGCAAATTTTTTTGAAAGCGGTACAATTTTAAACTGGTTCATATCTTGATTTGTTTGAGCAACAAAATTGATAAGTAACGCAGTTTAATGAAACCCGTTTGTTGCTGAATATAAAATCCCCGGTTGCTTTTTTCATTTTTTTTGCTACACTTTTTACATATTTAAAATACGCAAAAACCTTTACCTTTCGCTAAATAAAAAGCTATGGCAACAGTTATAACTGTTTCAGCAACAGTAAACGCACCAATGGAAAAAGTTTGGAAAGCATGGACAACGCCTGAAGATATTATGCAATGGAACAATGCAGCTGATACCTGGCATACACCAGCAGCAACTAACGATTTTCGTCCGGAAGGTAAGTTTAGTTATACAATGGCCGCCAAAGACGGTAGTTTTAGTTTTGATTTTTGGGGCACATATGATGAGATAATACCAAACGAACTGATTAAATATACAATAGGTGATGGGCGTAAAGTTGAGATAATATTTAAAGCCAATGGCAATACCACTGATATTACAGAGAATTTTGAGGCAGAAGGAACAAACTCTTTGGAGATGCGGCAAGGTGGGTGGCAGGCTATTTTGAATAACTTTAAAAAGCACGCTGAAGCAATTTAGTTTCGGCTATATATCTACGGTCAATGCCAGGGCGTACCGTATAGAAACAGAACGGCTTACAGTAAGATGCTTTACACCATTAGATGAACAGTTATTATTAAGCGCGATAGAAGGAAGCAGGGAACATCTGTCAGCGTGGATGCTGTGGGCTAATGCAGAACATTTGTTTGAGGATAAACTTGCCCTTGTGCGTCAGTTTAGGGGCGAGTTTGATTTGGGTGTTGATTATAAATTCGGCATATTTAACAAAGAAGTTACAGCATTGGTTGGCTCTACCGGCTTACATACCAGGGTTGAGGATGATGCAAGAGAAATTAGTTATTGGACTAGTGCAGACCATGTAAAAAAGGGGTATGGGCTTGAAGCAGCGGCTGCTTTAACTAAAATCGCGTTTGAGGTTGAGAAGATAAAACGTGTTGAAATACATTGTGCTCCGGAAAATGAATACAGTCAGCGTATACCCAGGAAGCTTGGCTTTATACTGGACGGTATTTTGCGTAACCGTACAACTGACGGTTCTGGTGTTGAAAAGGACCGCATGATATGGACTATGTTTGCGGGCGAATATTTGGACAGCCCTATTAAACACATCCCCATAAAAGTATTTGATATATTAAACCGGGAGATAATATTGGAAGGCGTGTGATATTCCCCAAATAGCAGGCAAAATAAAACAGGCAGCACCTGTTGGGTAACTGCCTGCATAAGAACCGGAATGGAGGAAAAAGTTTAAGCTTTTTGAAGCTTCTTTTCGTAACGGGCAATTTTTTTCTTGAGCGATTCTATTTGTTTGCGGGTGCTTTCTAATTTTTGTGTTGCAGCACGCGCATCTTGTGCATCATTGGCAGCAATCCGGGCTGTTTGCTTTACACGTTTTGCTTTTTTCTTGTTGTTGACATCATCATTTAAACGTGTTGCTGCCTGGGCATTGTCTGTTGCAGATTGCTGTGCATCAGAAGTTTTATGTTCAGCATCTGCCGATAGAGGAACCAATATACTATCTAATTCGTGCAGTTGCTGTTTGTAACCGGTTAGCTTATCGGTTAGCTCATCTTTCGCCTGCTGCTTCTTTACAAGTTTGATGGAATCTTTCACCATCTTAATAGAATCCTTCGCTGATACTTGTCCAAACGCAGACGAAGTGCAAAATATGGCCGTTAGCAAGGTGATGAATATGGTATTTTTCATACTCTAAAAATAAGCATAAGTACATGATTAGCAACCTGGTTTAAAAATTTACCATGCATTGGCTATGGTGTAATACCTATATTTTGGGATAAAAATGAGCAATAATGCTATATAGATATTTTATAAGGCTGGCAGCGTGGCCTGAAGTTTTTTATAAGCTATAAAAGTAAAGTTGCAGGATGAAAAAGGCATTTTGCAGAAAACCTGTTTTGTTTCAACTGTATAATAGCTTCTTTTGTCCGTAACTAAATACAGCGTTCTAAAATATGTATAGTATAGAAACAGAAAACTTAACACATCGGTTTTCAGGCAACGAAATTGTGTTAAGTAACGTTAACCTGCAGGTGCCCACAGGCTCTCTATTTGGCTTTCTCGGTCCAAATGGCGCAGGAAAAACAACAACCCTGCGTTTACTGCTTGGGTTACTGAGAAAGCAACAGGGAAGCATTAATTTTTTTGACAAACCTTTTACCTCTAACAGGATTGAGATACTAAAAAATGTTGGGTCTCTTATTGAGTCTCCATCATTATATGGACATTTAAGCGCCACGGAAAACCTGCAGGTGTTGCAGCATATTTATCAATGTACAAAAAGCAGGATTAGCGAGGTGTTGGAAATAGTAGGTCTTTCATCAACAGGCAATAAAAAGGCAGGGAAATTTTCGCTTGGCATGAAGCAGCGTTTAAGCATTGCAGTAGCGTTGCTTAATAACCCTTCGTTGTTAATATTAGATGAGCCAACCAATGGCCTTGATCCAAACGGTATTATTGAAATTCGCGAACTGCTGAAGCAGTTAAACCGCGACCACAAAATGACCATAGTCATTTCAAGTCACCTGTTGTCGGAAATTGAAAAAATGGTTACACATGTAGGTATTATTCATAAGGGCTCAATTCAATTCCAGGGCACGCTGGATGAACTGCGCATAAAACAAACTTTAAATAGTATAATACAGTTTGATACGAATAATGCAGCAAAGGTTACTGACATTATTATTGCGCAGGGCTTTGCGCCTACAATAACTAAAGGGCTGGTTACCATACCTAAAGTTGAGGGGAACATTGTTGCAGCCATTAACAAACAACTTGTACTGGCTGGGGTTGACGTGTACCGTATTACCGCTGTAGAGAATGATCTTGAATCAATTTTTATGGAACTTATTAAACAATAACACGCATGAACTTTATATATTCTTTTAAAAGTGAGTGGCTAAAAAAGAAACGCAGCCTTTCATCGTGGCTGGTTATTACAGGTGCATTTTTTACCCCTGTTATTATTTTAATTGCGAGGCTGGTGCGTAATGATACCCTGCCTGCTGAAATTAAAAACCCCAGCTTTTGGGGCAGGTTATGGTACAGTTCATGGCAATCAATGGCAATATTTCTTTTGCCGTTGGGTGTAATACTTACCGCCAGCCTTATAACCCAACTGGAGTTTAAAAACAATACCTGGAAACAATTGCACACTACCCCGCAAAGCCTTACAACAATATTTATTGCCAAACTTGCAGTTATACTGGTAATGATGTTGCAATTTTTTGTGTTGTTTAATATTGGCATTTACCTTTCAGGCGTTCTGCCAATGCTGTTAACCGGCAATGGGTACCCGCGCCAGCCAATACCTTTTAAATATTTTTTTAAAGAGGGCGCTTATTATTTTATTGATTGCTTGCCAATTGTGGCATTACAATACCTTATAAGCCTTCAATTTAAAAACTTTTTAGTTCCTGTAGGCGGCGGTATAATAATGTGGATATTATCAGTGTCAGTACTTAGCTGGAAATATGGTTACGCGATTCCCTATAGCTATTGCGGCCTTTATTATTTGCGCGGCCGTGATACAAATTATACAGTGCATATACATTTATTGGCCGCAGCATGGTTTGCAGGTTTAACCCTGTTAAGCTATGTACTATACATAACTAAAGAGGAGAAAGGATAAATGCCTATTTTTAACTGCCGGCTAAATACCTGTTAATGAAGAAAGCAGTTGTTTTATTATTGCATGTGGTATATTGGTTAATGTTTTTAGCATTGCTTTTTTTGTTTTTTATATTCATGGTATACATTCCATCGCGAACTTTGCCAAAGGTTAATGAAGCGTTTAATTTTTTTTACTGGTGGCGCATTATGGCAGGCTTTGCAGTTGTACCCGGCGCAATTACATTTTACACATTTTATACCTTATTGTTCAACAGGTTTCTAAGCCGTAAAAAATTTATATATTTTTTTGCTGCAGGTTTTATAACGGCAGCATTGGCAGCAATCGTGGGTGCGTTGGTTGAATCATTACCCGCATTATTTGGCTCAAGGTTTTTGTTTGGAGATAGCTACCGGTCTGCATTAACAATATTATCTATAATGTCAATAGGTGCTTTTATAAATGGTATTATTGGTACTTTAATTAGAGGCTTTGTTACATGGTTTGCAGAAATTAAAACAAAGGAAGAGCTGAATAAAAAAAATTACGAGTTGGAGCTTAACCTGGTAAAGTCGCAGATAAACCCCCATTTCCTTTTTAATACTATTAATAACATTGATATTCTGATATCGAAGGACGCAGGGCAAGCATCGGCGTATTTAAACAAACTTTCAGACATTATGCGTTTTATGTTGTATGAAACAAAAACAGAAAACATACCACTCGACAAAGAACTTTCTTACATAGAAAAGTACATCGAATTACAAAAAATACGGTCCGCAAACCCGGATTATGTACAATATCACGTAACCGGCAACACACACGGGTTAACAATTGCGCCAATGGTGTTTATACCTTTTATTGAAAATGCATTTAAGCACACAGAAAATAAAAAAGCGGGCAATAATATTAACATTGAAATTACTATAATGGATGGGGACATTGTTTTTTTATGTGAAAACTCATTTGTAACTAAAAAAGATGCTGGTGATGATCACCGAGGTATGGGTAACAATCTTGTGCGTAGGCGCCTTGCATTATTATACCCTGGGAAGAATATGTTGACGATTGACGACGCAAACAATATTTACAAAGTAAAACTTGGGTTAAAAGCCAATGGCCATTAATTGTATTATAGTAGAAGATGAGCCACTTGCGATGGAGCGCGCTAAAACCTTTGTGGCAAAACTGCCGTATTTGCATTTGCTGCAAAGTTTTGAAAATGGTGCAGATGCACTGATTTTCTTACAGAACAACGCTGTTGACCTGGTACTGCTTGATATTAATATTGGTGAACTGAACGGTATGCAATTATTGGAGGCCGGGAAACCAGGTTGCGAAATAATTATTATAACAGCACACCATGAGTACGCGTTGAAAGGATTTGAATTGAATGTTACCGATTACCTGTTGAAGCCATTCACATTTGATCGATTTTTACAGGCTGTTGAAAGGGCGCAAGGCAACCTGCAAAAAAAAGTGCCTGTGATGGAAAGCAGGTTTATTTTTATTAAAACCGCTTATCGCCTGGAAAAGGTGATGCTTGACGACATACGCTATATTGAAGGGATGCGCGATTACCGCAAAATATATACTGCCGGCAAACCGATAATGACTTTGCAGACCTTTAAGGAGTTTGAAGATGTCATACAACCGAATATTATTTGCAGGGTACATAAATCGTTTATGGTGGCCATTGATAAAATTGAGGCGGTTGAAAAAGACAGGATAAAAATAAAAGATACGTTCATCCCCGTATCTGAAACATATAAAAAATCATTTTTCAGGATAATTAATCGCGCCGCGGAATAACCACCAATAGCCGCACCCTTAATAATAGTGTATTGCCGCCTGCATTTTTTACAGTATTATTGCCTAACTACATTAATAACCAATAACAACTGCAACATGGCCGGTGTAACAACACAGTTATCAGTAAATAAACAAGTAAAACAAAATACTTTAATGCCGCTTATAATTATCGGTGTCCTTTTCTTTTTGTTTGGCTTTGTAACATGGACTAACAGTACCCTGATGCCTTATTTAAAAATCGCCTGCCAGTTAACTAATTCACAAGTTATATTGGTTACCCTTGCATTCTATATTTCGTATGCTGTTACTGCTTTCCCCTGCTCGTGGATATTAGGTAAAACAGGTCTTAAAAAGGGAATGGTAATAGGGCTGCTTATAATGGCCGTAGGTGCGCTTATTTTTGTACCTGCTGCCAAAACCAGGACTTTCCCGTTGTTTCTGTGCGGGCTGTTTGTTATTGGCACAGGCCTATCATTTCTGCAAACAGCTTCTAATCCGTATGCCACTAAACTTGGCCCTATTGAGAGTGCTGCAAAGCGAATAAGCATAATGGGTATTTGCAATAAAGTGGCGGCGGCACTTTCGCCGCTTATATTAGGCGCTATTATTTTAAAAGATATTGATGCCTTACAGGCAAGGTTGGCAACAATGGATGCTGCTGCAAAAGAGGTGGAACTTAATACACTGGCTTCGGCGGTAATAATGCCTTACGTAGTAATTGCAATTGTTCTGGTAATATTGGCAATAGGTGTTTATTTCTCAAAGCTGCCCGAAATTAGACCGGAAGAAGAAGATGCGATTAGCGGCAACGCAAAACAACGCACCAGTGTTTTCAAATACCCGTACTTATGGCTCGGTTTTATAGCGCTATTTTTGTATGTTGGGGTTGAAGTAATTGCAGGTGATGTTATACAATTGTATGCAAATACGTTAGGCATAAAAGTATCTGAAGCTAAAAATTTTACCACCTATACCATGATATGTATGCTTGCCGGATATGTTATTGGAATTTTAGCGATGCCTAAATTTATAAGCCAGGCAAAAGCGTTAATGATATCGGCAATTGCAGGTGTAATATTTACCCTGCTGATCATCTTTACTACCGGTTATACATCGGTATTATTTCTTGCATTAATTGGGCTTGCTAATGCATTAATGTGGCCCTCTATCTGGCCATTATCAATAGGCGGCCTTGGTAAGTTTACTAATTTTGGATCGGCTTTACTTATTGTTGGTATTGCAGGCGGGGCGCTTATTCCTAAATTATGGACAATTCTTGGCAGTTACCTGCATACAGATAAGGCTTTTACCGAAGCAAGCGCGTACCAAACCGCTTTTTGGATCATGATTCCCTGCTACATCTTCATTTTTTATTTTGCTGTTAAGGGCAATAAAGTGGGTAAAGCAGTATAGGCAAAAGGTTGAGGGTGAAAAGGTGAACGGTAAACGTAAGCGGCATCAATTACATAGCCTGGTGGAGTTAACAGCTGAGCTTTGAGAGATGAATCATGAACTTTCTTTGAATTGCTCTCCAAAAAAGCTACCTTTAAGCTACGATTGCGGTTATTGCCACCAGCTAATGGAACGATAGGATCCTGCACGGGAATTGCTATATAGCGTGTTAGTTTTTACATTGAATTTGTTCATCGTAAAATCAAGCTATATGAAATATGATTATCCTCAAACCGACCTTTCACGAAGTGTGTTGGGTGGTTTATTCGCCGGTATAATTGCCGCGCTCTCCAACATGGTGTTTGTATTTATTTACCGGGCGGTTGCACAGTTTCATTTTTTTAACAGTGTTGATGTTACTGTTATTGTTTTTGGGTCGCTGTTGCAATGTATTGCTTGCGGCCTTATTTTTTACTGGTTTATACATTATCTAAAAAGCGGTATGATGCTGTACCGCATTGCAGTAGCTATTGTAACTATAGGCATCATTTATGCCGGTATAACAGTAAGGGCTAATGTTACCGGCGACGTACCCGGCGATTTTAGGGCAATTGTTATTGGCACGCAGGTAATAATAGGTGGCCTTGCAGAATTTCTTATCCCTTACCTGTTTAGGCATGATGCAATTATAAGCTGATTTGATGCCACTGAAATATAAGCTGATTTTTAGTACGCTGCGAATAATATAAAATATTATTTTTAGGTACTAATACTAACCGGCTTGTATATTTTTGAAACCGGGCGCACCAGTGTTCGCCAATACAACCTGCTTGATGAAGATTTTTTTTACCAGCTTAGCAGTAATGAGCAGGTGATGCGCTATATACGCCCTGTTGTAAGCAGGGAAGACAGCAATAAGTTGCTTGCACAAAACATACAGTTATATTCATCTATTCCTAACACCGGCCGTTGGGCAGTATTTGAAAAAGCCACTGGTAGTTTTATGGGTTCATTTTCTGTGCTGAGTATGGAAAGTGATAACACAAAGCTGCATATAGGCTACGCATTATTGCCACAATACTGGGGGCTTGGCTATGCCACTGAATTGTTACGGCAGGGCCTCTTATTCTTTTTTGCCAACCATGCAACAGACATTTTGTATGCCATTACTGAAGAACCGAATATGGGATCGCAAAAGGTATTAGCCAAGTGTGGGTTTACCTGCCAGGGCCGCCAAAAAGAAAAGGGTAAAGACCTTTTGATGTTTGTTTTAAGAAGGCATGAAATGCAACCGCAATGAGCAGGATACCCGTTATTACCCCCATAACTATTACCGATATTGCACAATTGCAGGCTGTAGCACTGCAGGCCTATCGTGACCATTACCTGCACCTGTGGCACGAAGGGGGGGAATGGTACATGCAAAAGAGTTTTTCTACCAATCGGTTGTTAGCCGAATTGAGTGATGGTAACGCAAAGTTTTTTATAGTTTATGCAGACGGCGCTGCTGTTGGCTTTGTTAAAATAAATATTGACGCGCCTTTTGAAAGTGAACAAAATGCACTTGAATTGGAACGAATATATTTTATTAAAGCAGCCAGTGGTAAGGGTATTGGAAGCGCCGCTGTAAATTTTGTTTTTGCGCTGGCAAAAAAAATGGGTAAACAAATTGTGTGGCTTAAAGTAATGGATAGCAGCGCAGCCGCTATTGCATTTTATAAAAAACTTGGCTTTTCAATATGCGGCACGTACCATCTTGATTTTGTGCAGATGAAAGAAGAATACAGGGGAATGTACATAATGAAAAAACAGTTATAATAATAAAAGGCTGCTGCCATTGTAGCTAATAGTTGAAACGAGCCCCGAAGTGTTGGGGTAAACTGTGGCAGGTAAAGCCGCCATAAAGCCGCGAAGCCGGTAACATAATAGCCCTCCGGCACGGGTGCATTTAAAATTGTCGCATTGGAGTCTAAGCGGCAGTTTTAATCAAATGCACAATTTTACCCCATTGTCCATTCATGGTAATTACTCTTAGGTTTAACATATTTTGCGCACCTCGGTTACT